>Ga0172379_10001087_pt1 | contig 58406 bp, 64 predicted proteins | sample GrowelOW334metaG_FD_119756 | JGI IMG/M metagenome (GOLD analysis project Ga0172379, IMG submission 119756) | Groundwater microbial communities from an aquifer near a municipal landfill in Southern Ontario, Canada - Groundwater well OW334 metaG | ecosystem: Environmental > Aquatic > Deep... | reverse complement strand
GTAATATCATCTGCCGTTAGTTTTTCATTTATGCCCGCATCTAAACGATTCATTATAGCATTAGGATTATCAAGATGTTCTAATCCTAGCGCGTGACCCAATTCATGAGCAAGAATTTTTATAAGTTTATCTTCATTATTGAATTGAAAAATATTAATTGCTGTACCGCTTGTATCACTTGTATAACTGCCTTCGCTGAATTCCTCGCCAGTTGACGTGCCGATTGTATTATAAGTATTTACCTGAAGATTGAGCTCAGCAATTAATTTATTAAGAACTATTACCGTTGAATTTATAATATCACCTGATTTGTTAAGTGACTCTTGTTTTTGATTGATAATGGCAATTTGATTATTTAAATCAATTCTTCTTTGTTCCAATGCGTCATATTCTTTTTTTGTTGCTCTGGTGTGACTATTCCAATAGTCAACATCTTTTTCAAAAACTTTTCTATCTAAATCATAACTTTTAATCAGAGTAGTTATATACGCTTCTTCTTTATCATACAAATTAACAAGTGAATCATATTCAGCTTTTACCGCGTTATAAGTAGATTCGTCATCATTAATGACTATTCCCAGTTCTTTCAATGCATCCGCGGCTTTTTGCCTGTAGTCGTAAATAAGATTTATTTTTAAGTTTCCAGTAGGGGAGTATTCAAATAATTGCTTATCAATTGATGATTCCCATATTTTTTCGGCCTGCATGATATTATTTAACAATTTTGCTTCTGTTATATTAAACCGTGGATCGATATCTGCGATAGAATATGCTATTGGTTGTTGACAAGGTTGGAACCTATTTAAGAAACTTTGGAAAAGATAATTAATATTATCTTTGTAGTAGTAACCAAAACCTAAGAACAACAAAATAATGATTATAGTAACAAAAAATTTGCCCCAGAAAGATTTCATAAAAGTTTGGTTATTTTATTCAATTTATTAACGGATCCCAGAGTCGCAGGAAATATCCAAATTCGTAACCTTATTTGCCGTTACAATTGCCTCTTTTCCAAAACAGCTCGGCAAAATACCATTTGACTCAGGTAAAACTTTAACCAAATATGTACCTGAATAAAGATTGACATTAAAATTACCATTTGTGTCGGACTTAATACTAGTTGCCAAAGTGCCACTGCTTTTAACCAGAATATTTACTTGAGCGTTAGTAAATGGTCTGTCAGCGCAGTTTAGATTTTCTGGATATTCTTGAACTGGACATACCGGACCCACATGAATGTAACCGCTAATACTGCCTATGTTGTTATTCACCGGATTTACAGAAATCATAATTGTCATGCTATTTTCTGTAGCGCCCTCTAAAGAAAGCGTATAATCTTTTAAATCAATTTCTCTATTATTAACAGTACCAAGTTGGATTTCTCTTGAAGAACCTTCCATATATAGAGAAAACACACCCGAAAGCTCTCCCTGCCAAATACATTGAACATCTGGTTTGCAGCGAGAATCATTTATTTCTTTGAGAGTAAGCGATAAATTATCAGGAAAAAAGATTTTGTCGGTTACACGCATAGTGATTAATTTATTAAACTTTTCTTGTTTGTCAGAAGTTTCAACTAGGGGACACGCGGCAAACTCGCAATTAGGGCCAGTGCGACCAACGGCGGATCCGTCAGGACAAAGCTTGGCTTCTTCAGTACAAGCTATGTTTCCATTATCTGTATCTTTTTGTTGACTTTGAAAAATAAGAACTGCCCCGACTAACAACAAGAGGGCAACTATTGGGAAAATAATTTTTTTATCCATAATATTATTATAGCATTAATATTTGAATAAATATAAAAAATACGCCGTATTGACGTATTTTTTATATTGGCTCCCCGGGTAGGACTCGAACCTACAACCTTATCCTTAACAGGGATCCGCTCTACCATTGAGCTACCGGGGAATACGTTTAAGAGATTAACAAAAAAAATTGAATATTTCAAGAATAAAATTATGACTTGGTCTAACAGCCCAAGCGGATGTTTTCAAGGAATCGTCTTTGTGGCGGTTTTTTGATAGAATAGAAATATGAACTTAAATTTACGACCACCAAAACTTTCCGATAAAAAATACTTTATTAAGTGGTGGACTGATCCTTATTTAATAAGTATGACAAGCGGTAGAAAAGAAGATCCTGTCAAAATTGCTAAATTCTTTCCAAAATTATTGAAGTCAAAAAATCCTCAATTTATTATTTTAGCTGACACAAAACCGATTGGACACATTATGGTTAGGAGAAAAAGTAAGACCGTTTTCAGGACTCCCATAATTATAGGAGAACGGAAGCATCGAGGAAAAGGGGTTGGAACTTGGGCTCTTAGAAAAATACTTCAAATGGGGTTTGTAAAGTTAAATTATAAAAAAGCTTATCTTGAAGTCAGGCCAGAAAACAAGAATGCTATTAGTACATATAAAAAGCTCGGTTTTCATAAGAAGGGAATAAAACTTTATAAAGATAATAAATATCTTTCAAAAGTTATTATGATGGAGCTTATGAAGAGTGCTTGGAAGAAAAGTAAATTAGCTATTGCCTAAGACAGTTTCTAACATCGTTCAGCATGCGGAGCTTTGAAAATAACCAGACATAACACTGGTTATTTTTATACCTATGCTGGACGTTAGAACTCTGGTAAAATTTGTTCATGGAATTCGCAGAAGAAATAAAAATTCTTAAACAAATATTTCCGAAAATATGTTCTGCAGATACTCATCAATCTAGAAAAGAATGGAATCCTAACAATCCTTTCCAGGGCCATTGTGCAGTAATAACCCTTTTAGCTCAAGATATTTTAAAAGGAGAGATATTATGGGCATCTCTTGAGGGAACTGGCTGGTCTGGTAATCATTACTGGAATTGCTTACCCAACGGTGAGGAAATTGATTTTTCTGAGAGCCAATTCGGAGAAAATAGACCTAATTTAAAAGGTGAAATAAGAGACCGCGCTTTTCTTCTTTCTAGTGAAGACACAAAAAATAAATATCAAAAATTGGTTAAACGATACAAAGAAGAAGAGTTTAAACTCCAATAATACTTATCTCAGACAAGTTCTCCTCCTTCGCATAAAGCTACGGGCGGACAAGTAATGTCGTCTATTAGTCGCCTGCCTGCTGGTAGGCAGGGAGCGGATGTTTTCAAGGAATCGTCTTTGTGGCGATTTTTTGATAGAATAAAAATATGAAAAAAATAGTTTTAGCATCATCATCTCCAAGAAGAAAGGAATTACTTTCACAAGTTGGTTTACAATTTGAAGTAGATCCAAGTAATTATCAAGAAGATATGAGCTTAAAAATGGAGCCAAGTAAATTAGCTGAATATTTGTCTTTGGGTAAGGCAAAAGATGTAGCTTTGAAACATAAAGATTCAATCATCATCGCAGCGGATACATTTTGTGTTCTTGATGGAGAATTTCTTGGTAAACCAAAAACAGAAGAACGAGCTAAGGCCATGTTGAGTAAACTTAGTGGTAGAGTGCATTCTGTTATAACCGGTTTTGCTATAATTGATACCAAAACCAATAAACAAGTTTCTAAATCAGTAGAAACAAAAGTTTATTTCAAAAATCTTTCTGATTATGAAATAAACGCTTATGTTGCTTCTGGAGAACCATTGGATAAAGGTGGAGGTTATGCTATGCAGGGCATAGCGTCTTTATTTATCGAAAGAATAGAAGGAGATTATTTTAATATTATTGGCCTTCCCATTTTCTCATTATCCGTAGAACTTAAGAAGTTTGGTATTAATATTCTTTAGTTTATAAACAGGTTCTAATGTCGTCTATCAGTCGGAGCAAATAAACTAGATACTAACTTTTTAGAGAAAATCAGAACATTGATATATGCAAAAAAAGTACAAAGATCAATTAATCAAAATAGCTCAAGAAAAACAAATCAAGAATGATCCCTCTCATGACTTCAATCACGTTTTACGTGTTTTACATCTTGCTGAAAAAATCGGAAAGAAAGAAAAAGCTGATTTAGAAGTTGTTATCCCTGCGGCGATTTTTCATGATGTTATTGTTTATCAAAAAAATACCAGCAACAGCCTAAATGAAACAGATGAAAGTGCTAAGGTGGCAGAACAAGTCCTATCTTCATTGTCTTGGTATCCAAAAACTAAAATTGACTTAGTTAAAACTTGTATTCAGCAGTGTTCATTTAGAAAGGGAATTATTTCAAAAACAATTGAAGGGAAAGTGTTGCAGGATGCCGATGGAATCGAATCAACTGGAGCCATTTCTATCTTGAGAACTTTTTCTTCTGGTGGACAAATGAATAGAGGTTTCTATCATCCTATAGATCCGTTTAGAAGAAAATCTATTCCTCCGCACACGGAATTTGATGTAGATCTGTTTTTTTTGAGATTACTAAAAATCTATGATCTGATGCGGACTGGAACTGGTAAAAAAATAGCTAAGAAACGGCACTTGTTTCTAATTAAATTCCTAAAACAAGTAGAAGATGAATTAAGGGGAGATGGTGTTAAAACTGGGTAGACAAATTTTTACTAAGCATCAAATGGCCCCGTCATTCTATGCAAAAATTGTTATACAGAGGTTGGTGGCAAAATTATAGATATAAAAAGGTATTTAAAAAATAGATAATAATGTTTCCACAGTGTCCGTACGTAGCCTTGTGCGAAGTAGGACCCGAGGAGCATTGAAAAATAACCAGATAAAACCGACTTTTTGGTTGAACTCAATATGGACTCTGGAAATAAATTATGATTAAATTAATTTATGCCGTTAAGCGAAGAAATAAAAAATGACTTAAAGCAAAAAGAAAAGGTAATTAAAGAACTTTATCGTTCTTTTGTCGCAAAACTTAATCAACTAAATAACGACGAGATTATCACTATTAACGATGAGAGAAACACCAGAAATAAAAAGCCCAACAAATAAGGTGGCCGAAAGACCGGAAGTGGAAGTAGTATCCGACGAGATCAAGAATCTCGTTGGTCTTTCTGTGGAAGAAATTGATAGCATAGATAAAGACGTTGAAGCTAAAATTTCCCAAGAACTAGATCCAGCAAAGAAAAAAATGATCATGTCTTTGGGTCGCAAGTTTAGGGAAGCGATATTCGCCTACGTTCGTATCGTTATACTTACTGGGTTGACTCTTAATGTTTCCAGTGATAATCCTCATAAGAAACCGGAGACATTCGATGAGATGGTTCAGCGTGCAAAAATTGAGATGGCGACAAAAGGAATTACTTCCGAACAAGCGGCAACATATAAGCCGATCATGAGCAATGTGCTGCATAGAGGAGTTCATCCATTTGGTTATAAACCGCATGGCGCTGATATCCTAAAGAATCTCATTGAGGGAAGAGCTATATCAGAGAACGCGGAAGGCGGACGCGAGGACGCCTGGCGTCTTTACTTGGGTTTACCCCAAAGAAACGACACATTCGGAATTTCTGACTATAAACCAAGCAAAAGCAAGGATGATATCTATTATTACAAAATTAACAGTTTTTCAGAAAAATTATCTAAATTTAACCCAGAAACAATTAAAAGATTAGTAGATGGCGCTCATAGGAATAAAGGAAAATCTATCTACGAATGGGATGATTGGTTTGTCAGTGTCGGATTTGCCGAATGGATTATGAAAAATTATGTCATCTCCGCTGGGGAGGATAAAAATGGTTCTTACATTTCTTATTGGGACAGATGGGACCTAGACGTACCAATTGAAAGAGATGGCTTGATCGGAAAACCATTTGAAATATATGATCGCATTTATTACAATCCAGAAACCTTTGAAGTCCTTGGCAATAATTGAGTAATGTCGTCTATCAGTCGGAGCTTTGAAAATAATCAGATTAAATACTGGTTATTTTTTAGTTGAAATCATCAACAAAAAATTCGTAGCCACCAATTAATGTAGCAGTTGAGAGGAAATACCAGATAAATGCGTCGTCAAGGGGAAATATTTTACCAAATATTGTTACGGGATAAATATATTCACCGGGCCACCACCAGTTACCAATTATTAATGCCACTACTTCATAGACAAAAAATACTATTGCGAAAAAAAGAATAGGTATTACTATTTTTTTAAGAAGTTTTGGATTTTTAAAATAAATTATCAGGGACGGGATTATAAGTATAGGTATAGAAGCAACTGCATAATTAATAGCAATTAAAGTAGGATTGTGTATAAATGTGCCGAATACAATTACTAATAAGAGAATATATAGTCCAACAAGGAATTTGAATTTTCTTGATATCTTTTGCTCTTTGGATCGGTCTATAAAATATTCATAAAAGCTTATTACCCAGAAAAAATTTAAAAAAGCAAAAAGCATATTTTCTAAAGGTATAATTCCGAGGGGGCGGAAAAAGAATGATTGAACATCCCACGCATTTGCGAGGCGAAGAGCGAGTTCGATGGGTGGTCCAAAAAGCAGGGCGGTAACGATAGAAAATATCAACACTCTTTTTTTAGAATTTTTAAGCCATAAAAAATTAACAATACTTGGTGGGACCAAAACTATTATTATCGTCAGAATATATGGTGGTCGGAAAATAAGTATAAATATACAAGCAAGCAAGACATAGCCAAGGAGACCTAAAATTTTTAACCACTCTATTTTTTTAGTCATTAACTATATTCTATCAATAAGTATGAATAATATAAAATTTATTTTGGGTAAATAATGCAGGAGTTGTAAAAACAAGTTCTAATATTGTCCATCAGTCGGAGCAAAAGATTGACCAATAGCACTATATGTGCTATTTTGTTGAGAGGAGGTGATCATGAAGATCATCGTAACTCGCAGAAGTGATGACTATCACGTCTGCCTGGATGACCACAACGGAATCTGGGGATGTGGCAAGAGCCTGTACGAAGCTATCGGAAATCTTATTCTCAACCACCAGGATGCTTTCGGGATCACAGTGGAGGAGAACAAGCAACACTGAACGCATCAACTTCTGTAAGGAAAGGAGAAAGCGATGCAACTAAGGAGAACAATTACTGTTGCAACAGGAGAGACTCTTGATGAGTTACTCTCCCAAGTCCAACCAGGGGACAGCATTGTCCTCTACGAGGGTCCCTGGGATTCTTTCTGGTGGCACACCGAAGGAGTGATCATTCGACTGGGTAGGAGGCTTCTCCTCAACGGCAAAACTTTGATCTACGAAGGCAACTTCAACGAGTGGCGGTCTCATCCGGAAGGGGTGATCGTCAGGATCGGAGAGAAGTTTCTCATCAACGGAACCAAGGAGTTCCAAGGCGGGTGGGGTGAATGGCGGAGGATGACGTTTTGTCCCAAGGGAGGAGGAGTGAGCGATCACATCAGCAACAAGTTCCGGTTGACTTTCTACCAGTAGAACCGAGCACATTAGGACTGAGCAGATTCCACTGCTCCCGCTAAGGTTTATCCCGAGGCGGTTGTTTTTTATATCTGGATAGGATGTTAGAATTTTGATATAATTGAAAATATGAAAAAATATTTATTTGTTCTAGCTCTAATGTTTCCATTATTAACGTTCGCTCAAACAACTGACTCAACGGCTGATTTACAAGCTTTAATTAAACAACTTCAAACCCAGATACAATCATTACAATCACAGATAGCAGATCTTCAAATTGAGGTTCAAACTGTAAAAATTGAACTTAAGTTTAGTAGAGCCCTGGCACAAGGAGCTACTGGAGACGATGTAAAAAAACTACAGGAGTTTTTAAAAAACTTTACAGGTAGCTATCCCAACGGCTTGATTACTGGATATTATGGACCACTTACTCAAGTAGCTGTTAAAAAGTTTCAGGAGCAGAACGGTATCGAGTCCGTAGGAATGGTTGGACCTAAAACTCAAGAGAAATTAAATGTTCTTGTGGCCGCTATTCCCGCTACACCAGCCACTCCTTCTTCCGGAACAGGAATACCAGCAACTTCGGCAACTTCAGCCACACCAGCTATATCTACTACACCAATCACATCGATATCAAATTTTTCTTCCACAACCCCAGCCACGCCATGCAAAACCCCAGTGGGCGTTCAAATTCCATTCACTCCTACTGTTATTAAGATTCTTTCTCCGAACGGAGGGGAGCAGTGGCAGGTTGGCGAAACGTATACTATAAAATATTCTGCGAAAGATATTGTCGGAAATAAAGCTTTGTTGGTTTATTTAAACAAGGGATATGACGCGCCGACAACTAAAACGGGGGTGAATAGCAGTCAATTAATAGGAGTTACCACAAATTTGGAAAGTTATACGTATACGATTCCAAGTAACATTCAATCATGGCCTGGCCTGGGGAACAATTATACAATATCAATTTATGTTGAGGGTTCTTATGCTTCTTGTGATGTGATTTCTTATATTGGCGATTTCAGCGATACGGAATTTAGTATTATAGCGGGACAAAATAATACTCAGGTCACCACTCCTACTATTTCGGTATCTTCTCCTGTTACGACAACGAGCGGAGGAGGATACGGTACAATTGTGACTACGTCTGCCACTCAAGATAAAATAGCTAATATACAGACGCAAATTAGTATCTTACAGAATCAATTAAATAATACTATTGATACTGCAACACGAGATTCTTTGATAGCGCAAATTATCGCATTAAAAACGCAAGTGAAAATACTTCAAGGCGCTTCCGACACTACTACCACAGTAATTTCAGCTACATCAATAAATACCAACGGTCTTGGCTTACACTCCCAGAGTCAAACCCCAGTAATTTCTGCTTCATCAACTAATCAAGAAAAAATAAACGCTTTATTGATGCAAATTAGCGCCTTATATTATAAATTAAATAATACTACCGATACTGCAACGCGAGATTATTTAACAACGCAAATTACTACTTTAGAAGCGCAAGTACAAGCAATCCGAGATAAAATTAACGCCATATCAAAGCAAATCAGTGTTTTACAGAATCAATTAAACAATACCATTGATACTGCAACACGAGATTCTTTAATAACTCAAATTGTCGCATTAAAAGCACAAATGCAATAATTGAAGAATGGGACAGAATAAAAAACGTCTTTATGGCGTTTTTTATATCTGGATAAGATGTTAGAACTTTGATATAATTGAAATAACGATAATTAATATTAAATTACTAAATATGAATTATAAATATATTTTAGTGGCAATGTTCGCAGTATTGGTTTTTGGGGGTGTTCTGGTAAATGACGTGGAAGCTACCGTGGGAGGACCCACTTTTATTTACGGATTTAAATATAATCCAGTAGATGAATCGGTCTACTATATACGAGTTGACCAAGGTGGGAGAGGTTGTCCTCCGGAATTAATGAAAATGTCATTGGCTACCGGTCAGTCCCAAATGGTTTATTCTTGTGACGAAGGAGAAAAATTAAATGACGTTTCTGCCGTTAATTTAATCATCAGTAATATCACTTCCGGTTTTAAGGATTTAACTCCTATCAATTTAATCAAAAACAGAATCTCTATTGATGTAAATCTTGTAGATTATAAAAAATACGATCCTAATACTGACGAAATCCTTCTAGCTAATTTTAAGGCCTCAGTTTATCAGGACGGCAAAGAAGTAACCAATTTTCCTGTGACCGGATGTAATTTAGAGCAACCCTTCACTTTTGCAGGATATGCGATACCCGGTTTTGATAAAAAAATAGTTTTATTGCTTTCAACCAAGGGTGATTGTTGGGAGAGTGGTTATACATATGAAACTTTGTACGTTGTTGGAGGAGTGGATAATTTAGATAAAAGCTCAATATCGGGTGGTTATTACAAAGGTGACTGGGCTCTGGCGCCCAACGAAGGCACTTTAGTTGTTTTTGAGCCAGACAAACTAAACAGCAATATTGAAAATAATAACACTAATACACCCAACCAAAATACTGATAGCGACTCTAATAATATGTATTATTATTTAATCGGATTGTTTGTGGCGATTGTTCTATTATTAGTCGGAATAATGTTAGGTAGGTTGTCTGTGAAAAAAAGTAATATCTAGTTTTGTAATGAATAAAGGTAAAATATTATTCTTCATTCTAGTCATATTATTTGGGGTGTTTATGTTTGTATATGGTGAAATTGACGATAGTCCCGGAGGGCAATTGCTTGGACTTTTGGTGTTTATTATCGGTATTGTGGGCGTGATAAAAAACAAGACAACTCTGAGCTAAATTTACAAATTGCAAGCTTTTGACGGGCGCGGTAGAATAAAAATATGAAAAAATCAAAAAATATCTTAATTGTTTTGGGTGTTGTTGTGGTTGTTGTGGTAGCGCTTTTTGCTAGCGGTATTTTAACCTTTGAAGTATCAATGAACAGCTCCGGTGATGAATCCAAAATGGAAAAGCCGTTAAATTATGAAACCACAGAATTTAGTTCAGAATATGGTTTTACCATGAGTTATCCAAAAGATTGGATAGTAGATACTTCCCAAAAATCGGGACCTGTTGAATTTATTCTTGAACCGTCAGGAAAGGCCTTTATTGGAATACAAACCGGACACGATGAACGCCTTAAGGTTTTTTCATCGCGAGCAGTAGCAATGATGGAAGCGGAAAAATCATTAACGGAAGACAAACAATTTAGTATAAATACATTTGAGTGGAAGTATGAAGATGCGGAAAGTAATGTGAATAGTTATATGGCCACCGGTTCTTTTAATGATAAAAATGGTACTAAGTGGCTTTTTAAAGAAATCGTTGTATTTATCCCAGATGGGACAATATATTTCTACGATAGCAATGTTCTTGCTGAATTTGCAGAAGAATATGGTCCGATTCTAGACAAAATAATTTCAAGTTATTGGCCGACAAAAAATAGAGCCGAATCAGCCCGCATAAAAGTGCAATTATTACCAGAAATAAGAGAATACGAAACAATGCTCGCCCAATCTGATAAGAAAGCAACGATTGAAATTGAAGAAGGAGATGATAGTTGGAGAGCGCACGTGTTTGAAATAGTGAAGGAGGTAGATGGCTCGTCTCATACCGCAACATTTGGCTGGTACACTATAGATAAAAAGACCGGCACAGTAGAAAAAGAAATATGAACAAAAAAATTATTTTAATCTTAGTAATAGCAATAATATTAGTTGGTGGGGGAATATGGTTGTGGTATGATTCGTCTTCTAAAAAATTCGCTCCAGATGTGCTTACAGACCAATTCATTAGAAAGTATATAAATGATGAATATGGATTTGAGTTGACACTGACTTATATTTGGAAAGGATATTCGATTATAACGGAATCTTGGGAAGGAAGAATTTTGTCCAATAATGATGAAATTATTTATGGCCCAAAGATTATTATAAGAAGTCCGCAATGGACCAAAGAACAATCCTGGCAGGATGTTCCCATATTAATCTTCACCAAGGCAGAGTGGGAATTAATCAAAGCAGAGAATTTAGCTGTTAGCGCTGCGCCGATTGGTCCAAGCAAATTAGGCGAAAATCAAAAATATATTTTTGCCCTTCCTCCACGTTGGGTAGGATTTACTGATGTCTTGGGACAGGGCGAAGCGGTAGAAATAACAAAAACATTTAAAGCATTTTAACTTTCTCTTGTCTTCTGGTAAATTCAAATTGAATTTGGTATACTAAACCAATGATAAAAACAAATTCTGCGTTCATGAAGCCGATGAACGTTAGCGAAGAGCTATCCGCTGTAATCGGCAAGGGGCCAATGCCCAGGTCAGAGGTCGTCAAAAAGCTGTGGGTATACATCAAGGAGAATAACCTCCAAGATCCAGCCAACAAGCGAAATATCAACGCCGACGAAAAACTAAAGAAAGTTTTTGGTGGCAAAGCGACTGTTAATATGTTTGAGATGACAAAACTCGTTTCAAAACATCTTTCCTAGGACCAAAAGCAGTAACCTAGAAAATAGCGCCCATATTATTGGCGCTATTTTCTTTTGCTGTTATTTTCTGATACACTCAAAGAATAATTAACTAATCAATATAATACGCATATGGCAAAAAGAGTCACTGGCGTGGGTAAACCTAAAAAAACACATTCCCACAAAACCAAGAAGCGGTTGGCGGTAAAACGACTGATGTTGGAAGCAAAGAAAAACAAAAGGCATAAATAAGATCACCTCACAAAACTAGTTGCATTTTTATGATATCAAAACAAACGGATAAACCTCTATTAAATGAGACAGAAATGACTTTTGGTGGTCTTGGAATAGCTCCCAAAATCCTTGACGTGCTTTTAAAATTAGGATTTAAAATCCCAACCTCAATACAACATAAAGCAATTCCTGCAGCTATTGATGGCAAAGACATTATTGGTATAGCTCAAACAGGTACGGGTAAGACCTTGGCTTTTGGTATTCCTTTAATTCAGCAGATTTTAAAAATAGGAAATGGTCTGCCTGCCGGTAGGCAGGGAAAAGGACTGATTATATTGCCAACTCGTGAATTGGCTTTGCAAATAAATGAATCCATACAAAAAATAGGAAGGGGATTTGGTATAAAAACTGTTGTACTAATTGGCGGGTCTCCTATTCGTCCTCAAATTCAGGCAATCCGTGGCAATCCTCATGTTATTATTGGTACTCCAGGAAGAATCATTGACCATATTGAACAAAGAACTCTAAGCTTGAATGATGTTAAAATCCTGGTTCTTGATGAAGCCGACAGAATGTTTGATATGGGCTTTGCTCCGCAGATAAATAAAATACTGCAAATAATGCCCAAAGACAGGCAAACCATGCTGTTTTCGGCAACCATGCCTGAAGGTATTGTAAAAATTGCCAGCAACCACATGAAGCTTCCTATTAGAGTAGAGATAGCCAAATCTGGAACTACCGCTAAAAATATTGAGCACGAATTATTTGTTGTTAAAAAAAATCAAAAAGTTTCACTATTAATAAAATTACTTGGAGAATACAAAGGAAGCGTTCTGGTCTTTTTAAGAATCAAATTTGGCGCAAGAAAAATTTGTAATGAGTTGCGTAATGTTGGAATTTCTGCCACAGAAATACATTCAAACAGATCACTTGGGCAAAGAAAAGAAGCGTTAGAAGGATTCAAACTCGGCAGATACAGAGTGCTTGTGGCAACCGATATCGCTTCACGAGGCATAGATGTAAAAGGCATTGAGTTGGTTATTAACTTTGACCTTCCTGAAAATTCAGAAGATTATGTCCATCGTATCGGAAGAACCGGCAGAGCCGGCATGAGCGGTAAAGCCATTTCTTTTGTTCTGCCCGAGCAAGGAGCCAAAATCAGGGAAATAGAGAAATTAACCAGGCTTCGTTTGCCTGTTTCAAAATTACCCAATCTTCCATACGATTCAAATCAGCAATTTAATACGAGAAGGTCATCGGGCCGTTTTGGTTATGGTAAAAAAAGATAAATATGACGTTGTTGTTATCGGCGGAGGTCCGGCAGGAATGATGGCGGCAGGAAGAGCGGCTGAATTGGGTTGCTCTGTTTTGTTGCTTGAAAAAAATCCGATACTTGGAAAAAAATTGCTTATAACCGGCGGGGGACGATGTAATCTGACAAATAATAAAAAAGATATCCGTACTTTGGCCACGCAATACAAAGGGAGCGATCAATTTCTTATGTCCGCATTCTCACAATTTGACGTTATAAAAACTCTTGCGTTTTTTAATCACAAAGGAATGAAAACAAAAGAAGAAGCGGAAGGAAGAATGTTTCCTTCTTCAAATAAATCAGAATCGGTGTTGAATGTGTTGATTAAATATATGAATAAGGGTGGAGTAGAAGTGAAAACAAATGCAACGGTTGTTGATTTTTCTCTTGATGAAAATAAAAAACGTGTCACGCTTCAACTCAAAAAAAGAAAAGCATTGACAGTAAAATCATGTATTATCGCCACGGGAGGCACGTCACGCCCAGAAACAGGTTCAACCGGAGAAGGGTTTGGATGGCTTAGAAAAATGGGACATACGATTGCAGAAAACAATTTCGCGCTTGTTCCTATTGCAATAAAAAATGGATGGGTAAAAAGATTGGCGGGAGTAACGCTTAATGATATTAAGCTCACTGTATTGCAAGATGGTAAAAAACAAAGCGTTCAAAAAGGAAAGTTATTATTCACGCATTTTGGAATAAGCGGGCCAACGGTGCTTAATATGAGTAAAGATGTTGGAGAGTTATTATACAACGGAGAAGTGGTTATTGTTCTTGATTTATTCCCAAAACTTGACCATGGAGCGCTTAGGCAAAATCTTCAAAAAATTCTAATCTCCGAAAGTAACAAGAAATTAAAAAATACATTGGGAGAACTTGTCACATCAGCTCTTGTTCCAACAATTCTTACATTAACCGGCATAGATGGTGAAACAAAAAATCACAGCATACGACATGAGGACAGAATAAAAATTGTTGAATGTCTAAAATCAATCCCAATGCACGTCAAGGAACTGTTGGGGGCACATAAAGCCATCGTGTCTTCTGGGGGAGTTGCGCTTGAAGAAATAAATTTCAAAACAATGCAATCACGCATCGTGCCACAGATATATATCATCGGTGATGCGCTTAATATCAATCGTCCATCGGGAGGATATAGTTTGCAGTTATGTTGGACTACTGGTTTTGTAGCGGGAACGAGCGTGGCAGAAAATAAAAAGTTACGATCTTAGATTGTATTACTTTCCCAAATCAAGCACCTCATCAATCCTTATTTTATTCACAAAGTCGGGAACGTGACTTACAAGAATCATCGCGCCAGCGTAGGTATTCAAAGATTGAGCGATAACCGGAATATGGCGAAAATTTATATGATTTGTCGGTTCATCAAGAATGAGTAATCCCGGCTTTTGTAGCACCAATTGAGCAAAGGCGACCAGTCCCTTCTGACCTTCAGATAGATCGCCGATTTTTGTGTTGATTATATTGCCTGTTATCAAAAAACCGGCCGCAACAGAACGCATGTCTTCTTCTGATTTTATTTCCATAACCGACATTAGGGCCTCATATACCGTAGCGTCAAAATCAAGCGTTGAAAAATCCTGTCTATAATATCCTACTCGTATGTCTTTCATAATTTTTGCAGTTTCCAGTTCACCTTTTACAATTGATTCAAGTAACGTGCTTTTACCAATACCGTTTGGACCTTGTAAAAGAAGGCGCTGATTGCGACGTAAAACAATTTTAACTTTTTTAGATACAAATTTATTGGTTTTTGGGTCCATTATTTTTAATGAAGAAATGGTTACGATATCACCGGATAAATCGGGTTGATTCATAATAGTAAAAGGCCGAATTGTTTTATCTTCTCTGCGTGTATCTACTTTTTTTTCTTCAAGTTCTTGAGCTTTATCGCGCATACGTCTTGCAACCAGACGCATCTGTCCGCCTTTGTGAGCAAAGAAATTTGCCTTGTCTTTTTTTTCTTGAATTATTTTGGCAAGTTGAGCGTTTTTTCTATTTTCTTTTTCTACCCGGGCGGTAATTTGTTCCATCACGTCAAAATAGTTTCCCACATATTGTTCAAGCTTCTTTGTAAATACATCAAGATATAAAACGCCATCGGTAAATGCATTAAGAAATTCTGCATCATGAGAAATCACAATGACTGTTTTTTTATAATCAATTAAAAATTGTCTTAGGTGCTCAATACCGGCCTTGTCAAGATTATTAGTGGGTTCATCAAGAAGAAGAAGGTCGGGCTCTTGAATAAGAGCGGACGCCAAAAGAATGCGAGCCTGCTGACCACCAGAAAAGGACTTAATAATACGCTCATGGAGCTTTTCGTGACCGCTCAAGTTTACTATCTCAAGTGCTTTATCTATTCTCGGGTCAATATCATAAATTTTCCCACTGGCCTTACGTAAGCCAACAGACGCGGAATCATCAAACGCCTTAACAAAAAATTCCCGAACAGTGAGGTTAAGTTCATCACGGGGGATAACTTGGCGAGCGATTGCTATGCTTATGTCTTTGTTCACGCTTATTGTGCCCGACTCTGGCTTTGACTTTCCTGTAATCAAATCAAAAATGGTCGTTTTGCCCGAACCGTTTTGACCCATGATTGCTATTTTTAATCCTTGACGCACGGAACAGTTAATTTCGTTTAGAATTTGTTTATTATTTCCGTATTCAAAGCTTACGTCTTTAAATCTGAGGATTGTGTCTTCTTTAAACATTTTGTGAGAGTACCTTATTTTTGGGAAATATGCACGAAAAAATGAAGCTCTCCTTTGCTTTTTGAATAGAAACGGTGTATACTTTGTTTATTATTACAATAACTAATATATAAACATATGGGAGATTTTAGACAAGGCGGTGGAAAACGTTTCGGTGGTGGTGGGGGACGTGGTGGAGGATTTGGTGGACGAAGTGGAGGCAGAGGTGGATTTGGTGGAGGCAGAGATCGTGGACCAGTCACTATGCACCAAGCGGTTTGCGATGAATGTAAAAAGCCATGTGAAGTGCCTTTTAGACCAAGTAGCGGTAAACCGGTGTATTGCAACGCCTGTTTTGGAGGTAAAAAAGAGACAGGAAGCAATAGAGATTTTAGAGATGACAGATTTTCAGCTCCCGTTAGAACCGATAATAATGAGGTAAAGAATCAGTTAGAGATGTTGAATGTAAAGATGGACCGACTCATTAAGGCGGTAGAAGCTATGGCAAATGTCAAACCGTTAGTAAAAACAGTTCCGGTTATAAAAACCAAAAAATCAGTTAAAAAGGCCTCTAAATCTTAATCAGATCTTTTAGATTGACTTATTGACTGTTATGTGCTAGTATTAACAATAGCAATTAAGATAGTTACTTAATAAAAATTTCGTCGAGTTTATTCAAGGAGCTAAGCTTTAGGGTAAAACCTTAAAACATTAATAAAGTTAAATTTATAATTATGGAAGGAACAATAAAATCTCTCCCAGAAGGCAAAGAATTTGGATTCATTGCCATTGAAGGAGAAGAAAAAGATTTATTTTTTCACAAAAATGGGGTTACAGGCGTAAGCTTTGAAGACCTCAAAGTTGGTGATAAAGTATCTTTTGAAAAAACCGAATCCGACAAAGGAGACGGACGAATGAACGCAACCGGTGTAACTCGCGTTTAAGAATGAAAATATAGATTTGTAAATCTAACAAAAAACCCCTATAACGGGGTTTTTTGTTATCCACTTGACTTTATCTGAGGTTGTATTGTATAGTTTTTGGGTAAATGAGGTCTATTAATTAAAGGCCGGATTGGTTTACAAAAACATAAATAACAATAAAACAAGGCAGTGGTCGTCTTTTTAAACACCGAACAGGTTATTTAACTTGTTCGTTTTTTATTATTAAAAATTAAGATAAAAAAACAAATATGAATCACACAAAAAAGTTTTTCGGTCAGTTGTCGGCTTATGTAACTATTATCACTCTTGTCTTCGGAATCGCTTTTCCTACGGGAATAGCTTGGGCTGCGGATAGCGGATGGAATTCACCAATAAGTAATGTTGATTTTGGCGGTTCTTCTGTTGGTAGTCCCGCAAACGCTTATTCATCAAACGATAGCAGAGCTGAATATAATTCAAGTAGTGATAGAAACTCTTATTATAATTTTGGATTTAGTATTCCCGCCGGTTCTATTATTAATGGGATTGAAGTTGGCGTTGAAGGACGTAGAGATAGTGGTTCGAGTAGAACTTGGGATGTTTCTTTGTCATGGAATAATGGTACCAACTGGACATCTCCACAAAATACTGGGGCCTTAAGTACTAGTGATAGTATTATAACACTTGGAAATAGTACAAATGATTGGGGATATAGTTCTTGGACTACGGGTATAATAAATAGCAGTAATTTTAGAGTACAAATGGATGCCACTTCTGGAGGAGATTCTGCGTGGCTAGATCATTTACGAGTAAAAGTTTACTATACTCCTCCAACTCCAATTCCATTTACAGAAACATTTGGTACTACTAATTCAGCTACTGTTTCAGGGTGGGTTGAGAGTGAGCCAGCTCAAATTACTGGTACTACCAGTGGAGAAGATCAAACTCAAGACAGCAATGTTTCTAATAAATTTGTAAAAATAGAAGATACTGGTTCAATTTGTAGAACCTTTGACGCTTCTGATGATACTAATTTTGCTCTAAGTTATTTTTGGAAAGGAGATTCGGATGCTGAATCCAATGATTATGGAGTTGTGGAATATCGCTTGGGAGATTGTACAAGCGGAAGTCCATCATGGACAAATATAAATTCTCACTCATTAAATAATTTATCATGGAGTTCTCAAGTGAATTTTAATTTTCCTGCTCCTGTTAATAATTCAACTTTTTCACTTAGATTAAGAACTAATGCAAGTCAAACAGATGAAAACTTTAGAGTAGACGATATTGTTATTGGAAGTTCTGGTTCTATCTCTGGTCAGAAGTATAATGACTTGAACGGCAATGGAATAAAAGACCAAGATGAAGTCGGACTCCCCGGATGGACAATGAACTTATCCGGAACGGCAACGACTTCTACTTCTACTGATTTAAACGGAAATTATTCTTTCCTCGGTTTAGGAAATGGAAATTACAAAGTTTGTGAAGCGTTACAATCCGGTTGGAGACAAATATCTCCCGGTTCCGGACCATCTTGTGATGGTTCAATATTCGGACACGATACAACAATCAGCGGTGGAAATAATGAAACAGCAAAGGATTTTGGAAACCAACAGATGGGGAAGATTGTTATTGAAAAACAAACTACTCCTAACGATGACACAACTACTGAATTTGAATTTTCAGCAAGTTATCAATCCAATTTCTTCCTAAATAATATGGAAACGGATATCAGCGCTTGGCTGGCTCCAGGACCATATACCGTTGCGGAACTTACAAAAACCGGATGGGATATGAGTAGTTTGGTTTGTATTGATCCAGACCAGGGCACTACCACAGACGGTATGACTGCTTATATAGATCTTGATCCGGGTGAAGAAATACACTGCGTTTTTGACAATACTCAACGCGGTTCCATAACAATTTATAAAGATGTCGTAGGTCCGACTGGAGGTGATGCGAACGACTCACACACGTTCTATGTAATGATTAACGGCTCCAACCAACACGGAGTGGGAGAAAATTCAGCGGACATTTACTCTAATCTTGATCCCGGTCAGACATACACGATTACAGAAAATCCGGATGACGATTATACATTTGTGTCGTACAGTATTGATGAAAATCAGAACAATGGAGACGGAGCGCAGATTACCGTAGGTGCCGGAACAAACACCGACATAACAATTACCAATCAGCAAAAAACAGGTCATCTTGTTATTACAAAAAACGTCATAAATCACGGCATTGGTACTGCGGATGCCAACGATTTCTCGTTTAATCTAAATGATGGTCCATTAACTCCATTTACCGCAGAAGAAGGAGCGATGACAGGCCAAAATACCGTTGATGTTGATCCGGGCGCTTATGCGGTGTCTGAACCAAGCCGTGAAGGTTATGCAGGTTCATTTTCCGATTCTCAAGAAGGTTCATGTACAATTATCGGGGTTGCAAGCAACAAAACAGAAAGCTGTACCATTACTAACAGTGATATTCCCGTAGGACAAGGAGCAATAACGGTTATAAAAAATGTTATAAATGATAACGGCGGAACTCTTACACAAAGCAGTTTTTCTCTAAAAATTACTTCTGTTGGAATCGAGCCGAGTAGTGTTTCGAGCGGTCAAGCCAACTTTCTTGCTCCGGGAGATTACACAGTAAGTGAAGATGATCCAACTTCTCTTGGATATGAAAATACCGGAATAAGTTGTGTGAGCGGACAACAAAATAATACAGATGGAATTATTCACGTAGATGACCAACAGGCATGGGTTTGTACGATCACTAACGATGATATTGCTCCAAAACTCACTCTTATAAAAAATGTTAATAATAGAGAAGGTGTCGGGTCTGCAACCGCAGATCAATGGACGCTTTCAGCCACTGGTCCGACAGATATCTCAGGTGTTACAGGAAGCGAAGCTGTTACGAATGTAAGTGTAAATGTCGGTTCCTATACTCTTTCTGAATCAGGAGGACCTTCCGGATACACTCCTGGAGGATGGAATTGTGAAGGTGTTCAGAACGACGGAAGCTATATTCATTTGGATCTTGGACAAAATGCAACTTGTTCGATTACCAACACAGCAGAGCCGGCGGAACTCACTATCGTCAAACATACCGATGGTGATGATGGAACATTTAATTTCTCAATAAGCGGAACTCAAATATCACCTCAAGTCACGACAATTGGAGGGTCTGCTCAGACTGAAATTATTATGTTGAATGCCGGTTCATATGATGTGACTGAGAATCCATTAGAAGGATGGAGTTTAACCGGCGTGTCTTGTCTGTCTGGCGACAGAGGTGTTGGTAGTGATATTCCGAATGGAGAAAATATAGTCATTGGAAATGCCGATTCCGTGACCTGTACTTTCAACAATACAAACCAGACATCAATTACGGTGATAAAACACGTTATAAATGATAACGGAGGCACAAAAACCGCAAGAGAATTTACTATTCATGTAAATGTTCCACAGCAAGAACTTACTGTTTTGAATAAAATTGTAAACAGTGTTCTTAGCTTCTTTGGAACCACAAAGGCATATGCGACAGTGATTCTGGATCATTTATTTGCTCCTACCACATTCTTGGGGGATGAAGAAGGAACCGTGGTCTATTTCCGCGGTGCCACAAACTACACGGTAACTGAAGATGCTGATTCTCTGTATACTACGCAAATGAGTGAAAATTGTTCCGGTCCTATTACCGTTGGACAGCATAAAACTTGTACGATTACTAACGACGACATTGCTCAGCAACAACAGCAAGGTGGAGGCGGTGGTGGAGGTGGCGGTGGCGGAGGTGGTTACACAAGACCGGAACTTTCCGTATCCAATGAATCAATTGGAGAAATTACCGACACTTCTATTAGTATTGCTTGGAACACCAGTTATGAATCAACCAGCCAAGTAATTTACGCTAGAGAAGGAGAGGTTCATACTCTTGATTTGAATGATAATTCCGGAACTCCTCCAAAATACGGATATGCCAGAACTACACCTGAATATAATGTTGACGTTCCGGTGTTGGCTCACTTTATAACCATAACAGGACTTGAACCGAGTACGACTTACTACTACAGGACTGTATCTCACGGCTCACTGGCTTTTGGAGTTGAAGAGCACGTGGTTACCACTAAAGAATTTGTTCCTGCCCCAATAGTTGTTCTGGCTCCTCAAGGAGTAATAGAACCAACTGGAGGTGAAGCTGGTGAAGGCGCAGGTGGAAATATTCCGGCTCCAGAAGGAATTTTAACTCCGGGAGCTCCAACAGAAACTCCAAATCCTGAAATTGGAGGAGATAATTTACAAGCCAATGTGTTAGAACAGGCAGAATTGAGCGCTCTTCCAAATCCTCCGGCAGCCGGTAGCTTGCTTATGGCTAACATTTTAAGTTTAGGAAGCGGAAACAATTGGGTAAGTTGGTTGGTTCTTCTCTTAATTCTTTTGGCGCTTTATGGAATCTGGCAGTCCGCTAATTCTTGGTATAAAAACAGAAAGAATAAGAACGGCAACCAAAGTCAAGGACAGATGTAAATAAAAACATCGCAGATATTACGAAAAATAAAACAGCCCTTTCCAAAAGAGGGCTGTTTCTGTATAATTAATTTGTCGTAAAAAATAATAAAAAAAATATTATGAAAGGATACGTTGATAATATAGAGAAGTTGACTCTGGAGAATGAAAATTTTAGAAAGGTGCTTTATACTGCTAAAAATAGTCAATTAGTTTTGATGTCTCTTTTACCGGGAGAAGACATTGGAGAAGAAGTTCATACGTTAGACCAATTTTTAAGAGTTGAAGCAGGAGTAGGAAAGGCGGTTTTAGATGGAGTGGAGCATGAAATATCCGATGGTTTTGCTATTGTGGTTCCGGCCGGAGCCAAGCACAACATAATAAACACTTCTTCTGATAAACCGTTAAAACTTTACACAATTTATTCTCCTCCAGAGCATCAAGACGGAGTAGTGAGGGTCACAAAAGCGGAGGCGATGGCGCAGGAAGAGCATTTTGACGGAAAGACAACTGAGTAACACCTATTATATAAAAATTTCATTTCTTGAACCCGCTTCGCTTTGACCAGCGACTCGCTTGCTTGTCCTCATCGTTTTGCTAAATCATGCTAAACAGCATAATTTAGACCATGCCAAAACGATTCCGGAGGTTCGCGAAACGAAACTTTTATATATACAGTCAATATTATGAAGAAAATAAGTGCTGGAATTTTAATATACAGAAGAAATAATAATAAAGAACTTGAATTTCTCTTGGTCCATCCCGGCGGACCTTTTTGGTCTAAGAAAGATATTGGCTCTTGGGATATCCCCAAGGGCGGTGTTAACGATGGAGAAGAATATTTTTCGGCAGCTAAAAGAGAAGCACGTGAGGAACTTGGTTTTGAAGTTGATGGAAATTTCATTGAGTTGGGAAATATTGTTACAAAAAGCGGAAAAACAATTTATGCCTGGGGAGTTGAAGCTTCTGACTTTTTAAAAAACGGAGATAAAAAAATTGGAACCAAAAGCAATATGGTTAAAGCCAAAATCCCGTTTCTTTTTATGAAAGAATGGCCCGAAGTTGATAGAGGAGAGTTTTTTAATACAAAAGAAGCCAAAACAAAAATATTTCCATCTCAAATTCAGTTTCTGGAGAGATTGGAAACAATATTAAAATCTGTAAAAAACTAAATTATTGGCCAATTGTTTTTTATTTCTTCCTAAGTTTATTATTTTTTCTGGTTGTTTATTTTTAAACTTGAAATCACAGGATATAACAACTGCTCCCGGTTTTAACTCTTTCTCCAACTTTGGTTCAAGTTTTTCCATAACCTCGGGGAAAAGATATGTATATATGAAAGTGGCTTTACTAAAATCCTGCTTGAAAATATTGCCTTTGACTATTTTGATATTAAAAGGACTTTTCATTCTCCATACCCTTAGTTTAGCCAGAAGAAAGGGGACTAACTTTTTCTCTATGCCGATATAAGACGCTCTACTGTTTTTCTTATAACAAATTTCCAGAAACCTCCCGTCTCCGCATCCTAAGTCAAAAACAACGTCATTATCATTAATCTCCACGTAATTGGCTATCTTTTCTATGGCTTTTTGAGGTGTTGGAATAAAGGGCGCCTCTGAAATCAAACTCCATTGATAAAGGAGGGACCCTATTAGCACCAAAACCATAAGTAATAAAATTATTATATATATAATTATCCCCATATTCCATTTGTTTTAATTTTTTCTATGCTATAATTATACAAAAGATCGACTAATAATAAAAACAAAAATATGCTACAAGATTTCATTTCCCATGAGCCAAGAGAATATAAATATAAAATAGGCAAGCTTATTGCTTCTTCTCTTTCTGGATTTATTGCCGGAGTTATTTTTGCCACCATTGCTTGGCTGGCTATATTTATAATATTGATACTGTCGAATAAAATTATTTGGCTGTAATATGTCAAAAAAATCAATTGTGCTTACAATAATTCTTGTTGTTGTTTTTATTGTCGCTATCGCTTTGTATCTTTCTATTAAAGATAAAGTAAAAGAACAAGGGCTATTGCTTCCCAGTGTTTCTGCCCCTACGGTTGAGTGAAATGATTGAAATAACCACTTACAATCTTTTTTTGTTTATTGCGTTGCTATTGGGATCTTTTTTATTCTTTTTTTATAAAAACAAAGATATAAAAAAATCAGTAAAGTATTTGAAGATATTTTGCTGGATTGTAATTATTTTCTACGTTGCTTATCCTTTAGTAACAAGTTTTCTACAGTATCGTCTTTGGTCGTCTAATGATTTTGCCAAAAACTTTTTGGAAAATTCGGCTTCTTTGGGAAATATTGATGAGATAAATCAAAGTCCTGTTTTGGAAAAGATATTTGGAGGAGAGATGGGATATTTTCTCTTTTACGCTTTTAACAGGTTTTGGATTAATTCTTTATTAGTTTTAGCCCTTTCTCTTGTTTGGCTTTTTATATTAAAGTATCTTGTCAAATACCAAGAAAGGTTTTTTTATGAAGGAGAGACCAATTTGGGATTTTTGGCCTGTTTATGTTGCGGGTGGCCTGCTTTTGTTGTTTTCTTTGTCTTTCTTTTTATTATGATAATTCTTGTCTCATTGGTAAAAAAGATAATTTTTAAAGAAGAATATACTACTTTAGGAATTCCATTTGTCTTGGCTGGTTTAATCGGTGTAGTGTTTGGAAATATAATTGTTAACTATCTTGGTCTTTCCGTCTTGTTTATATAAATGTTTTCCTGGAAAAAGTTAAAAAATCCGATAATGACGCTGGCTCCAATGCACGACGTTACCGATACAGTTTTTCGGCAGATTATTTGTTTATGCGGTAAACCCGATGTTTTGTTTACTGAATTTATCTGTGTGGACGGAATATGCAACCCAAAATCACAAAAAAAGATAATTGAACATTATTTTAGGTATTCCAAGAAAGAAAAACCTATTATTGCCCAGATTTGGGGAAGTGATCCTGAAAAGTTCTATAAATCAGCCAGAATAATAAAAAAGTTGGGATTTGACGGAATTGATATAAATATGGGATGTCCAGATAAAACAGTCGTTAAAAACGGAGGGGGAGCGGCATTGATATTAAACCCAAAGTTGGCTGTAAAGATTATCAAAAGAACAAAGGAGGGGGCAGGAGGACTTCCTGTTTCAGTTAAAACCAGGATTGGTTATGACAAAATAATAACGGCAAAATGGATAAAAGAACTTGTTAAAGCAAAGCCAGATGCGATTATAGTCCACGGAAGAACTAAAAAAGAGATGTCTAGAGTACCAGCCCATTGGGATGAGATAGAAAAAGCTGGTAAAATAATAAAAAAAGCCGGAATTATATCTATTGGCAACGGAGATGTAAAAACATTAAAGGAAGCTCAAGAAAAATCCAGAAAATATAATCTTGACGGAATTATGATAGGAAGAGGAGCTCTGGTAAATCCTTGGATATTTTCTGGAAAGGAAATAGAAAAAATAACTCCAAAAGAAAGAAAGGGACTGGCTATAAAACACTCTGTTCTTTTTGAAAAGACATTTAAGAGGGTTAAACATTTCCATCATTTAAGAAAACACTTGGCTTCATATATCTCGGGATTTTCTCAAGCCAAAGAAATTCGTTCAGATCTTATGAGCGCTAAAAATACAAAGGAGGTTAAAAAAATATTAAAACCATGATAATCGTTGACATTCTTAAAAATGGCGGAATTGGAGTTATCCCAACAGATACCATCTACGGTATTGTCTGCTCCGCTATTAACAAAAAATCAGTTGAAAAATTGTATAAATTAAGAAAAAGAAATCCAAAAAAACCGTTTATTATTCTTATATCTTCAATAAACGATTTAAAACTCTTTAATGTAAAACCAAACGTAAAGATAAAAAACATTTTGAAAAATATTTGGCCAAACAAAGTTAGTGTGATATTGCCATGTCCCTATAAAAAATTCTCTTATCTTCATCGTGGAACAAAAACACTGGCATTTAGAATGCCTGCCAAAAAAGAATTGATTGATTTGATAAAGAAAGTTGGACCAATTTCGGCTCCAAGCGCCAATCCGGAAGGTCAAAAACCGGCATCAAACATAAAAGAGGCAATAAAATATTTTGGGGATAAAGTTGATTTTTATGTAGATGGCAAGGAAGCGAAGAATATTCCCTCAACTCTCATAAAACTGGACAAGAAAGGGGACATAGAGGTCTTGAGACAGGGAGCCGCTAAAATTAGTATATAGGAATTAGTATTTGGTATTAGAATATTGATTAGTATGTCTCAACCCTATATACTAACTACTATACACTAGCTACTATTTATATGATTGATATTGAAATTGTTAGAAAAAATCCCGACAAAATAAGAGAAATGCTTGTGGCTCGAAATATGCAAACAGAACTAGTTGATCAGTTTTTGGCCGTTGATGAGGACTGGAGAAAATTAACAAGCCAATTGGATGAGGCCAGAGCCCTTCAAAACAAACTTTCCAGCGAGAAAAAGATAGAGGAAGCCAAGAAAAATAAAGAAATAATAAAAGATAAAGAGAGTGAAATCGCTCAGATTGAAGGAAGAAGATATGAATTAATTTTAGAATTTCCCAATATTCCTTTTGGTGATGTTTTAAAAGGAAAAGACGAATCTGAAAATAAATCAATAAAAACAGTGGGGGATATTCCTAAATTTGATTTTGAACCCAAAGACCATTTGGATATAGGAGAGGCGTTGGATATTATTGATACCAAAACCGCCTCACAAGTTTCCGGAAGTAGGTTCGCTTATTTAAAAAAACAAGGAGCTCTTTTGGAATTTGCTCTGATTCAATACGCTCTTAATCTTTTGGTTAAAGAAGGATTTGAGGCGGTTGTGCCTCCGGTAATGATAAAACCGGATGTTTATAAAAAAATGGGGCGTCTTTCGGAAAATCAAAAAGAAGAAAGATTTTATCTGGAAAAAGACGATGTATATTTAGTGGGAAGCGCCGAACATACCATGGGACCGTTGGGAATGGATAAAGTTTTCAAAGAAGAGGATTTACCCAAAAGATACGTTGGTTTTTCAACTTGTTTTAGAAGGGAAGCGGGAAGTTATGGAAAAGATGTGAAAGGAATTTTAAGAGTTCACCAATTTGATAAAGTTGAAATGTACTCTTTTTCACATCCAGAAAAATCCGAAGAAGAACATATGTTTTTACTTTCAATGCAGGAAAAGATATGGGGAGGATTGGATATACCTTACAGAGTTGTTGAAATCTGTACCGGTGATATGGGTCCGACAGATGCCAGACAGTTTGATATAGAGGCCTGGGTTCCTTCGCAAAAAACATATAGAGAGGTGGCTTCCTGTTCAAACACTACTGATTATCAAACCAGAGGAATAGGAGCAAAAATCAAGGTAGGTGACAAGAATCAATATGTCCACGCCTTAAACGCCACTGGCATAGTTATCGGAAGAACAATAATAGCTATCCTAGAAAACAATCAGCAAGAAGATGGAAGTGTTTTAATTCCTAAAGCTTTACAGAAATACACGGGATTTGAAATAATAGAAAATAGCTTTGGTACTAATTAAGTAATTTATTGAACTTTTATTGACAAAAAATTAGGCGTCGGTTTTTTTGATTGTTAAATTTTTATTCTATATGTTGTATACTAAATGTTGTATCCGGTATACGGTATTCGGTGACCGGAATACGATTTAATGACCACTTTAATCAAAAACATAGTTTTAGTTGATGGAAGCGGTAAAGCTCCTTTCAAAGGAGATGTTTTAATAAGAGATGAAAAAATAGCGGCCATTGGAAGTTTTCCTTCATACAAAGCCGATAAAATAATATTTGGAAACGAGTCGTATCTTTTCCCCGGATTTATTGACATGAATGCCAGTTCTGATAGATATATGACTTTATTTTCTTCTCCTTTGCATAAAGATTTTCTTTCTCAAGGTATAACCAGCGCTCTTATTGGTCATTGCGGATTTTCTTTGGCGCCATCTTTCTATGGTTCACTGGACCATTTTTGGAGCTGGTCAAAAACAAATCACGTCAATATCAACTGGAAGAAAGTAAAAGAATTTTTAAATGTTCTTGAAAAAAATATAAAACCCGGAGTCAATATCGGAACAATGGCCGGACATATGGTTATTAGGCAAGATATTATAAAAGAACGGGAAGAGTTTAGAAATCTTACCGCTAATGAACTTAGGGTTTTTAGATCAGTTGTTTTGGAAGCCATGTCCGAGGGAGCTTTCGGCTTATCATTTGGTCTTGGATATTTTCCTTATCAACAAACTACTTATTATGAGATAAGAGCTCTTTTGGACGCTGTTAAGAAATCAAAAGGTTTTTTTACCGTTCATTTAAAAAATGAAAAACTGGCCATCGTTGATTCTGTTCAGGAAGTTATTAAACTGAGTCGTGAATTGGGAATAACCGGAATTATCAGTCACTTAAGACCCTTTTTTGGATTTGAAAAAGGATTTGAAGAATCAATAAAAATTATAGAGGAAAATATTGCCACCGCCCAAGTTTATTTTGACGCCAACCCATTTTCCTCAAGCGCCGTTCCCATTGATTCTTTTATCCCAGATTCTTTTAAAAACAGAGACAGGGGATTGGTGTTGGAAAAAATAAAAGACAAAGAAATAGCTAAAAAATTTATTGATGAATTTCCAAAAATTGACCCGCAGAAAGTGATTATATTAAACGCTCCCGGAGTTGAATTCCTAAATGGAAAGACCCTTTACGAATTTGCCCAAAACAGAGATATTCCGGCATCTAAATCAATTGTTTCCCTAATGGAGGCAACTAAGTTGAGAGGAGTAATATTCTATGAAAATCTCAACCAAAAAGAGATAGAAAAGGCCATTCTTTCACCTCGTTCTTTAATTTCTTCAAATAGTGCTAATTTTGACGATACGCTTTTATCCTTTAAGCCCCAAAGATCTTATCAAACATTTCCGGAGTTTTTTAAGAAGGCCTCGGGGTTTGGATTGAGTATTGAAAAGGCGGTTTCAAAGGTCTCGGGACTTCCAGCCAAAATATTAAACTTGGACGGAAGGGGCTTTATTAGTAGTGGTTATTTTGCCGATTTGGTTTTAATGAATAAAGATTTTGATATTTCTATGGTAATGATTAATGGTCAGATGGCTGTTGAGAATAGTCAGTTTAATAAAAACTTCAAAGGAGGCGGAAAAGTATTGAGAAAATCAACCAATAACTAATAGATACAAATAAACGAATAGGAATTTTATAATTAGTAAATTAGTACAGATTAGATATTAGCTGATTTATGTTTTTTAGGAAAAGAAAATCATTGCTCTCGGGCCATCATCCCGATTATATTATTCTAGGAGCGTTATTTTTTTTGTTGTTGGCCGGTTTTTTAATTCTTTCTTCTGCTTCTTCGGATTTGGGTAAAATAAAATTCAACGACACTTATCATTTCATTAAGGGACAATTTTTAAAGGGATTTTTGCCCGGAGTTGCCGGATTTCTTCTGGGTTATTTTATCTACTATCGCTATTTAAAAAAGTTTGCCCCTTTTCTTTTTCTTATAAACATATTTCTTTTGGTGGCGGTTTTTACTCCGCTTGGTTATCAAGCCCACGGGTCTTTTAGATGGATTAATTTAGGTCCACTTTCTTTCCAACCCTCGGAATTCTTAAAAATAACTTTTATTATTTATCTGGCCTCCTTACTTTCCAGTTCACATATGAAAAATCTAAAGCAGGGATGGAAAGCTTATTTTTTATTTGTTTTTGTTTGCGCTATTGCCGGAGGACTAATATTCTTACAACCGGCAACTACCATGGCTGTTATAATTTTGGCATCCGGAGTAGTTATGTATATTTACAGCGGAGCTCCCGTAAAACAACTTTTACTGACTGGTCTTATTGGTGTTGTTTTGATTGGTTTTTTAGTGGCAGTCACTCCATATAGATTTTATCGTTTTGCTCCATTCTGGAATTCTACTATCGGAGGCGCAGTTCCTTCTTTTAAAATTAATATTGAGGCAACTGATACTTTTCATATTGACCAGTCAAAAATGGCTATAGGTAGCGGAGGACTCACTGGGGTCGGATTCGGGCAATCAACCAGTAAATATAATCTTCTACCTGAACCCATGGGAGATTCAATTTTTGCCGTTATTGGAGAAGAATTTGGGTTTATCGGCTCTGTTTTTATCATTTTTCTTTACGCTCTTATTTTTTGGAAGGGAACTTATATAGTCAAAAAAAGCCATGATGATTTTGCTAAGCTTTGCGTTTTAGGATTTATTTCGGTTATTTCCATCCAGGCAATAATTCATATAGCGGCTAATTCAGGGCTTTTACCATTTACCGGAGTTCCTTTGCCTCTTATTAGTTATGGAGGAACATCTCTGGCGGTTACCTTGACTATGTTTGGCATTATTGCGGGTATTTCTAAACGTTCTTCGTTGATATGACGCTATTTCATAAAGGGTTTTGAGACACGGGTATTTTTCTGCTAAAAAATCCCTCAAGCTCAGCCCGTCGGCCTCCGCACGGTCTCAAAACCTTTTATGAAACTGCTTAAATTATGATATAATCTAAACATGAGAAATATCAGAATAGCTTTTACTGGAGGAGGGAGTGGGGGACATATAAATCCTCTTTTAGCTGTAGCCGGAGAAGCTAGGAAAATCATTTCTTATCAAAAAGATAATACCTTTGAACTTTTTTATTTTGGTGACCCTGGAATTTTTAGAGCGGATTTTGTTTCTTTGGGAATAAAAATCATGCCCATTATTGGTTTTAAGATTAGGAGGTATTTTTCACTGGAAAACATAATTGATATCATCAAATTTCCATTTTCGGTTCTTCAAGCCCTTTGGAAAATTTTTAGAGTAATGCCTGATGTTATTTTTTCTAAAGGAGGCACCGGAGCTTTGTCGGTAGTTATTGCCTGTTATATATTTAATGTTCCCATATTTGTCCACGAGTCAGATTCTATTCCGGGAGCGACAAATTCTTTATCTTTTAAGATGGCCAGAAGGATTGCTCTGTCATTTTCCAAATCTCTTGATTTTATTTCCGGTCCTCGAGTGGCTGTTGTAGGAAATCCGGTCAGATCTCTTTTTCTGGAAGAAGATAAGGACTTAGACCCGAAAAAAGCCAAAAGAATGTTTGGTTTTGAAAGCGATTTACCATTGATATTGATTTTGGGAGGTTCTCAAGGAGCCGTCAGAATAAATGATTTTCTCCTGGATAATATCAAAGAGCTTGTTTCTAAATATCAAGTTCTTCATCAGGTGGGAATGGAAAATTTTGCCTCTTTTAAAGCAGAGATTGCTGTGGCTACCAAGAATTTGATTCCTGAGGAAAAAGCCAGATACAAAATTGTTGATTTTCTAAAAAAGGATATCAAAGAAGCCATGATCGCTTCAGATTTAATAATATCTCGTTCAGGAAGCAGTTCTATATTTGAAATAGCCATGGTTAGAAAACCGTCTATTCTAATTCCTCTTAAAGAATCGGCCAGAAACCATCAGTCATATAATGCATATGAATACGCTAAAACTGGAGCCGCTTTAGTTATTGAGGAAGACAACCTCAAACCATCATTATTTTTTATCCAGATGGACATGATTCTTTTAAATAAGCAAAAGAGTCAAAAAATGTCGGAGGCCTCCGAAAGCTTTGCCAAGCCCCAAGCGGCCTTAGTTATAGCCCAAGAACTGGTAAGATTGGCTGTTTCTAAGTAATTGATCTTTATTCCTGCTATTTTTGTGATATAATACAAAAATGGCTGAAAATGATGACATTAGAGTGAGAATAGCGCCCTCTCCTACGGGTTATTTGCATCTAGGGACTATGAGAACAGCCCTGGTTAATTATGTTTTTGCCAAGAAAGAGGGTGGTAAGTTTATAGTCAGAATGGAAGACACGGATACCTCCAGATCCTTACCTATCTATGAGGAAGATATTTTAGCTGGCTTGAAGATGGTTGGAATCGATTGGGATGAGGGACCGGACGTTGGAGGTGATTTTGCTCCCTATAGGCAGAGCGAAAGAGGTGAGATTTATAAAGAATATATAGAAAAACTAGTTGATAACAAGCAGGCCTACTGGTGTTTTTGCAGTAAAGAGGATTTAGATGAAGAAAGAAAAGCCATGTTAGCTTCCGGAATTTTTCCAAAATACAGCGGAAAATGCAGATCTCTTAGTGAAGATGAAATTAAGCAAAATATAAAAGATGGAAATAATGGAATTATCAGATTGGCGGTGCCTTCGGGGTTAAATATTGAATTCAGCGATATTATTAGAGGTAAAATTTCTACCAGCTCGGACACGATAGATGATTTTGTGATTGCCAAGGACTTGCAATCACCTTTGTACAACCTGGCCGTCGTTATAGATGACTATCTAATGAAAATTTCCCATGTTATCAGGGGCGAAGATCATATTCCCAACACTCCCAGACAAATTTTAATTCAGAGAGCTTTTGGATTTGAAGAAATTAAATATGCCCACTTGCCTTTGGTTTTGGCTCCCGACAGAAGCAAGATGTCCAAAAGAAAAATGGAGACATCTTTTGTTGAATACCTTAAAGAAGGATATTTACCTCAAGCGCTTCTGAACTTTTTGATATTATTGGGATGGCATCCAGAAGACGATAAAGAGATCATGGATATAGACGAGATAATATCCAAATTCAGTTTAAGAAGAGTCCAGAAAGGAGGAGCTATATTTAATGTTGAAAAGTTGGATTGGTTTAATTCCCAGTACATAAAAAATATTCCCTTAAATGAATTATTTAAAAAAATAAAAGATTTTATTCCAAAGGAATGGCTTGAAGATAAAGAAAAATTAAAAAGAGCGTTAGCTGTAGAGAGAGACAGATTAGTAAAACTTTCCGATTTTAAAGAATTAGCTCAATTCTTTTGAAAGAGGGGAATTGGACGTAGAACTTTTAAAATGGCAGGGAATGTCCTTTAATAATGTTGTTACCAATCTTAATAACGTCAAGTCCGAAATTGAAAAAGTTAAAGAAAAAGATTTTACAAAGTTAATCCTTGAAGAAAAGCTTATGTCTCTTGCCGATGCTCTGGGTAGGGGAGAGATGCTTTGGCCTCTAAGAGTAGCTCTTTCTGGAAAGAAAAATTCTCCCGGACCATTTGAAATCATGGAAGTTCTAGGAGAAAAAGAATCATTGAAAAGAATTGACGAAGCGATAACAAAAGCGTCTTTAATTTCTAAAAATGAAGAATAAATTATTTTTTATAACAAGAATATTTTTTGTTTCTTTAGTGCTGACATCAATCTCTTCTCCGGGCTTAGTTTTGGCTCAACAAACGAATAAAGATGAAGTTGAAGCCAAAATTGAAGCAAAAAGTCAGGAGCTCAAAGAAATAAATAATGAAATCATCCAACAACAAAAGAAGTTGGAAGAAACCCAAAGTCAGAAAAATTCTTTGGCAAATGAAGTTAAAAAGATTGACTCAAATATTAAAGCAATAGACCTGAATATAAAATCCAGCAAAATAACCATTGAAAAACTTGATTTAGAGGTTGTGTCTTTACAAGATGATATATCCAAATCGGAAGAAGAGGTGGATGTAAAACAATCTGCTTTAGGAGAGGTTTTACGACAAGTTCAGGACAAGGATAGAGATGGAATTTTATTTCTGCTTTTGAAAAATAAAACTCTGTCAGAAAGTATTTCCGAGATTCAATCACTGCAAGATTTTAATAATAACTTGATTCTTAAAATAGAAGAATTAAATGTTTCTAAGGAAAAATTAAATAAATCTCTTGATAAAACCTTCGTTACTAAAAACAACAAAGAGATTGAACGTAATACTTTACAGAACAAAAAAACAATAGCCGATGATCTAAAGAGCGAGAAAAATGAATTTTTACAAGAAACCAAAAACAAAGAAAAAGTGTATCAAGATTCATTAAAAGAATTGGAAAAGAAGCAGTTGGATATAGCTTTGGAAATAGAAAAGATGGAAACAGAGCTTAGGTCTCAGATTAATTATAAAAATCTTCCTAAAAACCTTCCCGGACTTTTGGGGCTTCCTGTTAATACAGTTAGGGTTACTCAAGAACACGGAGCAACAAAGTTCGCTCAAAAGGCCTATAAAGGCAAATGGCACAATGGTTTGGATTTTGGAGGTCCGCTTGGAGATCCAATTTACGCTTCAGCTGACGGAATAGTTGTAGCTGTTGAAAACCAAGATAGGTATTGCTATAAAGGCGCTTATGGAAAATATGTGGCCATAAAACATTTTATGGGATTAACCACTTTATACGCTCATCTTTCCATGTATACAGTCAACGAAGGAGATAAAATCAGTAGGGGACAAATTATAGGATATTTAGGTAAAACCGGATATGCCACTGGGCCTCATCTTCATTTTACCGTTTATGACTCAGAAACATTTAAAGTCGGACCAAGTGTTTCTTGCGGACCTAAAATGCCCGTTGGTGGAGACCTAAATCCAAGAAATTATCTTTCATTGTAGTATAATATTAAATATGAATAATTTGGGGGATTTTTTTAATAAATTCTTTTATCCGGTGATAGAGTTCTTAAAAAAAGAGGATATTTGGAATTATCTTGTATCCGCTTATAACTTTATATCCCATTGGTTGATAATATCCTTTAACTGGCTCAATGCCAACGTGGTGCTTAGAGATGTGTTTAAACTGATAATAAAATTGATTAAATTTATCATTGAACTTTTTATAATTCTTTTTAATGTTTTAATTGATGTGTTCAGTTGGTTGGGAGGATTGTTTAAATAACACTGGTTTTATTCAAGGTATGTTTTATCTGTTGTAAAACAAACCACGCCTTTTGGGTTATATATAATGTATGTGACGTAAAAGCATTAATGTGCGTCACTTAGTATATTGTCAAACAACCACTTCCCCTCTGGAAATTGCTCATCTTTTTTTTATACTATCTACGGTATACGATATACGGTATACTATTCCTATGGATTATTTTAACGTTAAACATTTTAAGGAAATGGCCGGATATGATATTGACGGTATCTGGTATCCCCGAGTAACTAAGATAGTTGACATCAAGGCCAAACCAGCCCTTTATAAGTTCTATGCAGAGATGAATAGCTTTGCCCAGGGTGAGGATATTAAGGCAAAATCGGCCTCTGAGGGCACTTTAATACACGAGACGGTAGAAGCTCTTCTGATAGGTAATCCGCCAGCTGGTGGGTCTTTAGACCCCTCTATTAAGCCCGCTATAGATGCTTTTGTGGAGTTTATTGATAAGAACAAGATTCAAGTAGATCCGGAGTTAATTGAGAAAAGAGTAGTTAACTATGACGAAAGATATGCCGGCACATTGGACGCCATGGCCATTATAAACGGTAAATTCGGGGTCTTGGACATAAAGACATCCCAATCAATTTATCGGGATTATAACCTTCAGACATCGGCTTATATGGGGGCCCTGGAAAAGGACTTCCCTACTCTGCAGACCCGATGGATTTTAAGAATTGACCAAAATAAAATTTGTTATAAATGCGAAGCTACTCTAAGACCAAAAGGCGGACGAGATAAAATTCGCTTGGCTTGGAATGCCAAAGATAAAAGTGTTAGAGCTAAATCGGAGACATGCGAGCACGAATGGTCTGATTTAAGAGGAGAAGTGGAACTTAAGGAATTCCCCTACTGGAAGGACGACTTTAAAGCATTTTTGGGCGCTAAAAAACTTTGGGAATGGGAAAATGAATTTTGGTTAAAACAAGTTGGATATTTTTAACAGATTATTATTTTTTGTTTGAAGATTTTTCTTGTTCCCAATCAATTACATAAAGTTTTGGTTTATCTCCCCCTTCAACGGCTGGTTTGTCTTTATCAAAATCCCAGGGAATAATTAAATTTCTCCAGCTAAAATCTTTATGAGGTATTCCGGCTTTAGTGCATAATTCTTCTAGTATATTCATTTCAGTAAAAACATCAAAACCAAACAATGTTTCCATGACTCTTGATTTCATAGATGCTATAAATTCATTTATATAATTGTTTACCGTTGATTTTATCAGACCGTCTATTTTTCTTAATAATTCATCCTTCTCTTCATTAGATAAATTAGAAACTCTGATTATATAATCTTCTAAATCTCTGTAACCTAATGCGATGAGTATTTGATTACTTTCGGTCTGGACCGATTCACTACCAAACCGTTTAAAAAGCCCCCAATTTTTGATATCTCTTATTTCTTCAAGTTGATCTCTTGCTTCTATACATTTTAATCTTACAAATATTTCTCTTCTTAATATATGTATCGCATATTTATTTCGCAAATTGATCAAATCATTTATCAGAGATTCAATCTTATCGCTACTGATAATTCCCGACAGTGAAGATTTTAACTTATCTGCAAGAGCATCACTCTCACCTGGATCATCTAAATAATTAATGTCGTTTGGCAAAGCATCAAAGAGAAGGTCAAAATTTTCTATACTTCCGCAAGTTTTTTCTTTTGCGGAAAGCATATTAATTCCGAGTACATATTCAAATAGAGCATAAGTATTTCCTCTGTCAATAATTTCTCCTAGTAATTTAGGAGTGGGAATTCCGCTTTGGTAAGCCATTCTGGCTATTCTTATTTCTTCCAATTGTCTGCGGTCTATTCTTTTTGAAACTATAATCTTTTTTTGTCCATCAGGAAGTTCCAATGTGAATTGCTTAACCTTACTAACATCGTATGGAAATTCCCATAATCCTTCTATACTTTTTACTGGCAGCATGTTGTGTCCCCTTTCTACCGGTTTTTGCGATTCAATCCATTCTGTTGGATTTTCAAAAAAATCTTCTGGAAAAAGTCCAGCTATTTCATCATCTAATAATATTTTTTGTTCAGCGCCTTCTTTGTTTTCATAAAGAATTGGTTCTTCTTTTGATACCTCTTCCAGTTTTTCGGCGTTATCAGAAGTCAATCTCTCAAACAAAGACCGCTTACCTTTTTCTGAAGCGTGAATAACTGTTTTTGAAACCTTTCTTATTAACTCCTCCGGAAATTCCTTACTCATTTGGAATATTTATTAATAATAATCGGAGTTTCGGAAAAATCTCTACCCGTTATATATCCCAGTCCAAAAGCTAAAAATATGATCAGAAGAGCAATCACAAAAAGGAGAATATCCTTTTTGTTTTTTATTATGAATTCTTTAGCGATATAAAAATATCTCTTCATGCTATTTATTCTCGTATAGCATATATGCTATACGACTCAAACTACTCAATAAATAAAAGTGTTGCCATTATTGCTATACCTAAAATTATCGCAAACAGCTGAATGATTGAGGTTTTCGGTTTATCTCCGTGGTTGTGATGCAGATCTGGAATCAAATCGGAACCGGCAATGTATATAAATCCCCCGGCGGTTATGGGTACAAGATAAACAAACAAATTCTCAACGGTTGAGCCGATAACAAAAACGGCTACAGCTCCTAAAACAGCTACCAGTCCAGATAAAAAATTAAAAAGTAAAACTTTTTTAGGCGCCAGTCCTCCTTTTATTAAAATCCCAAAGTCCCCTATTTCTTGAGGTATCTCGTGTAGGATAACAGCCAGAGTGGTGGTTATTCCCAATGGAACGTTTATGGCAAAGCTGGCGGCAATCAGAGCCCCATCTATAAAATTATGAATTCCATCCCCTATCAAATTCATAGTGACAACCGGATGCAAACGGCTTTCCGATGCGTCTATATCTAAATGACAATGTCTCCAGCGAATAAATTTTTCCATAACAAAAAACAAAAGCAGTCCTCCTAATATTAAAATAGACGACATAAATCCACTCCCTAATTCATTAAAGGTCTCGGGAATAAGATGAATAAAGGCATCTCCCAAAAGACCTCCTACAGCCAAACTAACCAAAAAGACAATCATCTTTTTTAATTTTTCAGTATTAAGGGCCAGTGTTAAAGCTCCCACAAAAGAAATGGCGCTAACTATAATTACGCTGATTAAAGAATAAATAAAATTCATGTTATGTGTTACGTGTTATGTGCTTAGATATTTCTCCCAATATTCGTACAGTTTAGCGGTTGATTTTAGATCTCCTAAATTATATTTAGCTATGTCCAGAATTTTCCCTTCGCTGTAGAGAGCTGTAACGTTATCTCCAGTTATCCCTTTGTCCTTGGGACTGTCTATACCAAAGGCCTTGGACCACATATGTAAATTAAATTTTTTTCTTGAGGCGCCATAAAAACTAAGTTGGTCGGCTAAATCTATGTGTTTAGCATAACTTGGCTGTAAGTTAAGATAGCGATTAGCCAAAAGATTTTTAGATGGCTTTATTCCTAAAATAGCCGAACGAATCATTAAAAAGGGAACATCAAATCCTCTTCCATAAAAAGAAACGAAGGCCTCATACGATTTGGCTGTTTCCCAAAATTTTTCAATTATTTCTTTCTCGCTCCCCTTCTCAACGGTTATTCCCGGTTCCAGTTCATTTGGTAATTCAACTGATTGATTTACATTAACCAAAATTTTTCCCTGATTGGTATCGGGATTTAACATCCCAATAACTACAATCTCCCCGGTCAAAGGATAGAAAGCAGTTCCCTCTTTTACTTCCTGCTCTTCTTCGCTTCCTTCGGTATACTTGAGCATAAAATCCTTGGAAATTTCATCCAATTCGTCAAAGTTTTTGCCTATAGTCTCAATATCAAAAACCAGCTTATTTTGAGTTGACATATGAAGAAATTATAAGATATAATGAGCCGATTAACAAATATGGCACATACCAAACAATTGGGTTCTACCCGTTTAGGACGTGAATCAGAGTCAAAACGACTTGGAGTCAAAAGACAACACGGCCAGAAGGTAAAACCCGGAGAAATCTTAATAAGACAAAGAGGAACCAAATATCTTTTTGGAACCAACGTAAAAATGGGAGCTGATAATACTTTGTATGCCGCTAAAGCCGGCGTGGTTGAATTCAAGCAAGTTAAAAAAACAAAGTTTGACGGAAACCGCAGGTATGCCACCAAAATCAGCGTAAAATAAAAAATCACCCAAGAAAAGGTGATTTTTTATTTGGCTTCGGGCAATATTTCTATCTTTATCTCAACCGATTTAATATATTCTCCTCTTCCTATCTTAGCTTTAACTTTATGACTTCCTAAATCTTTTATCGGTTTTACATCCAAATGGACATCCTCTTCCCCGAACAAAGAACTGTTTTCTTTTTTCAAAAAATCAACCAAAGATTTTTTTATCTCATCCTGATGAATTGAATTAAACACCTCGTTATTTTTTCCTGTCTTTACCGAGAATTGAAATTGATTATCCTCTATTTTTGAAGTTACCGAATCTATCGCAATTTTGCGTTCTTGACTTTCCGTTTCTCCTTTTTTTATTTTAAATTCCCATTCTTTAATAATTTTTGGAGTAGCGACAACAACCATTCTTTTTGGAATTAAAAAGTTTCTGGCGTGTCCGTCAGAGACGTTTTTTATCTCTCCTTTTCTCCCAACACCTTTTACTTCTTGTAAGAATAGTACCTTCATTTTTTTAATAATTTTACCGCTTCTTTTATCCAATATAGATCTTCGTTTTTTTCCTCTTCTGGGGTTTTTATTTTTACATCGGGAGTTATTCCATTTTTATCTATAATATTTCCCTTCGGAGTCAACCAGTGAGCTATGGTTATTTTTACCATAGAATCATCGCTTAAACCAATTAATTCCTGTACGGTCCCTTTTCCAAAACTTGTTTCCCCGGCAATAATTGCTCCGTTATTTTCCTTTAAAGCCCCGGCTAAAATTTCCGATGCCGAAGCAGATCCTTTGTTGATTAAGACAACCACCGGAATATTTTTAAGTAAAGAAGGTCCTCTTGATGTAAAAACCTCATTTTTTGATTTATCTCTAAATTCTTCTGTAACCACAATTTGTCCTTTTTCCACAAACCATCCGGCAATATTGACTGCGGCTTCCAAGTATCCCCCGGGGTTATTTCTTAAGTCAATAATCATTCCTTCTGAATTCTCAGCTATGGTCTTAAGTGCTGCTTGATAAAAAAGAGATGGCGCTTTTTCATAAAAATTATGAAGGGCTATATAAGCAATTTTTCCATCCAACATTTCAAAATCCAAAGTAGGAATTTGAATAACGTCTCTTGCTATTTCAAAAACTTTTTCCTCCGTCCATCCATCTCTAAAGATAGTCAATTTAACGGTAGTTCCTTTGGGACCTCTTATTTTTTTAACCGCCTCATCAACACTAAGATTAGCGGTGATTTCATCATTTATTTTTATTATATAATCCTGAGGTTTTAATCCGGCTTTTTCTGCCGGAGTACCTTTGAGCGGGGCTATAACCACAAGTTGTTTGTCTTTATTCATCCCAATTTCAGCTCCTATTCCTCCAAATTCTCCACTTATTTCATCGCTAAACTTTTTAGCATCTTTGGGTTGAAAGAATGTTGAATTGGGGTCACCCAAAGAATCAACCAGTCCTGAAATGGCTCCATACAAAAAATTTTGGTTATTTTCGGTTTTTTCTGCAGAAACATACTTTGATTTAATAATACCCCAGGTTTCCCAAAAAGTGGAAAAGTCCGTGGCGTTTCCTTTTTGAGGATCAATTACTCCTTCAACTATAATATTTTTTGTCTGGCTTGAACCATTGGTAAATCCCGTATAATAAGAACCTCCAATAACTAAAACTACCACTATGGCTCCAAGTAGGAAAAATAAATTCTTTTTAACTTCATCTGATAATTTAGGAAACTTCATACTATAATTCTATCACGAGTTAGGTTTATCCTCAATTTTAAAAACCTTTTTGGTTCTGTCTATGTACAATCTTCCGATTAGATGATCGGTTTCATGCTGAAAAATTCTTGCCAAAAGACCATTGGCTTTTACATTTATTTTTCTTTGATTTTTATCATATCCTTCTATTTCTATCTTTTCTGTTCTCTCCACCTCCCCGTAAAACCCAGGAACACTCAAACATCCTTCTTGTTCTTCAATCTTTGTTTTTGACTGAGAAATAATTCTTGGATTAAAAACAGCATAAAATTTTCCAACGTAACCTCCTTTCTCGTTTCTTCTTTCGGGTAGTTGCGCCACAAAAATATTTAAATTAAGACCTATTTGATTAGCCGCCAACCCCACTCCCCTATTTATAATCATCATTTTTCTCATAAACTTTACCAATTCTTCTGTTTCCTTTTTTGTATACTTTGAGAAATTAAAATTGCTCATTTTCTTTCTGAGCAGTTTTTCCTCTTTTTTGTCAAATATAGTCCAGATTTTTTTATTTTCCTCGCTTAGCATTTTTCTTTTTAACTTCTTTGTTTTTAGATATTAAGTTCTTATTTTTTAAAATTGTCATAAAATAAGCTCCGGGTTTTTCCAAGTTTCTATCAGCTACGTCCTTGGCTATCTCCATTAATCTTTGATTGCTTATGCTTTTTGCCAATTTCATATAAAGAGCTCTATGTTTTTCATCCGAAAGCAATTGAGCAATTTCAAGCCCAACCATCTGGTATTTTTTATAAACATGGCTAGTTTTAGCTCTTTTTTTAAGTTCCTCTTTATATTCTTTTATTTCCATCTGGTACTGTAGAATGATATAATGAAAATAATATCAAAACAACTATGATTCGCGAAAACAATTCCTTCACCCTTGTCGAACTTCTAGTCGTCATAGGTATTCTTGCTGTGTTAACCACCGCAGTCATTATTGTATTAAACCCCACAGAATTCCTCTCCCAATCTCGTGACTCCAGAAGAATGAATGATCTCTCCCTCTTAAACAACTCTCTCCAGAATCTAGAAGCCATAGATCCTACTATATCCTTTGGAACTCCTCTTACCGTCTATGTCTCCATCCCAGATGATGCTTCTTCTACATGTGGAACCTTAGGATTACCCAATCTTCCTTCAGGATATACATACAACTGTGTCTCAACAGCTAATCTCACCAAAACCAATGGTACAGGTTGGGTTCCTGTCAACTTTACTACTCAAGCTGTTATTCAATTGTCTGCTTTGGCAATAGATCCTACCAATACAGCTTCTACGGGTAATTACTATACATACACACCGGGAGGGTCTTGGGAATTAACAACCGCCTTAGAATCTAATAAGTTTAAATTGGGAGGATCAAATGACAAGGCCTCTACTGATGGAGGTCAATTCACCGGACTTTTTGAAACTGGAACCAATAAAACTCTCACCCCCATAGATTATGGAGATACCTCTCTCATTGCCCATTATAAATTTGAGAATAATATTATTGATTACTCCGGGAATAACAACACGGGCACCTGGGGTGGTACAGGAACTCATTATGTTGCAGGCAAAGTTGGTTCTTATGCGGGACAATTCAATAGTGGAAATGGTGATTACATAAGTACCGGTAGTAACGATTTTGCTACCATGAGAAATGCTACAATTTCTTTTTGGGTTAACGGGACTACTCAATACTACAGAGTTTTATTTAGTAATTTAGCCAGATATTCAGGTGGCTATGCCTTTGGTATTTCAGCTGATCCTAACAAAGTATATTTTGCAAATGGAAATTCAGTAGATTATATAACGACTACAACATTATCCAATGTCCTTGATAACACCTGGCACTTTATTACTGGTGTAGTAAATACATCATCGGGCAAAACATTAATATATGCAGACGGTCAACTCTCAAATTCTGTTGATTCTGGTACAGTTAGTAATGGCAGGAGTAATTTTATGATAGCCAACGATTACACCTTATATTCTGGGAATTTTCCGACTGGTTTAATAGATGACTTTCGTGTTTATAATCGTGCTTTTTCAGCTTCAGAAATCTTAGCTCTTTATAATGCCACTAAATAATATGAATTTTGTATTTTTTGGAAGCCCTAAATTTGCCAAAATAATTTTAGAAAATCTCGTTAAAAACGGATATGTTCCTTCAATTTTGGTTTGTAATCCTGATAAACCGGTGGGAAGGAAACAGATAATCACTCCACCTTTGACAAAACAATTTATTTTAGAAAAATCACCTGAAACAAAAATAATTCAGCCATTAAAAAAACAAAATCTTGTTGATATGGCCTTGTCTGGAGAGTTTGGCGATTCTGAATTTGCGATAGTGGCCGCTTATTCAAAAATAATTCCAAAAGAAGTTCTGGACGTATTCCCCAAAGGGGTTATAGGTGTTCATCCATCTCTGCTTCCCAAGTATCGAGGCGCTTCTCCCATACAATCAATGATTCTGGAAGGAGAAGAAAATATTGGATTAACTCTATATTTAATGGATGAGGGAATGGATAGCGGGGCGATTCTCGCAATTTCCAATTTCCAATTTCCAATTTCCAATTTTAACTATACACAGTTAGAAGAAAGATTAGCGGAATTGGGAGGGGAAATGTTAGTAAAAATATTGCCTGATTTCATTAATGGTAAGATAAAAACAACAAAACAAGATGAAGCTCAGGCGACTTTTACCAAAAAATTTACAACCGAAGATGGATTTGTTGATTTAGAGAAAGACAACCATATTTTAATTGAAAGAAAAATAAGAGCTCTAAATCCAGACCCCGGGGTCTATGCTTTTATTGACGGCAAGAGAATAAAACTTTTGGAAGCAAAAATAAATGAGGATAATAAAGTTATTATCACTAAAATTATTCCTGAAGGAAAACCCGAACGTTTGGTTAATATTATTATTTGAACCTATTCTGAATAATATTCCAGTCAACTACTTTCATAAAAGCGCCGATGTAATCGGCTCTTTTTGTCCCATAATCCAACATAAAGGCATGTTCAAAGACGTCTAAAGGAAGTAGAGGAACGCATCCGGCCGGGTGTCCAACGTAATGCTCATTTATCCAGAAATTTATCAATCTATCCCCTATTTTGTCGTAGTAAAGGATAGCCCATCCGATTCCTCGCATTGAAGCCGTAGCTCTAAAATCCTTTTCCCAATTTTCAAAACTGCCAAAATCATTTTCTATCTTTTTTACTAAAGCCGAATCTGGGTCCATAACTTTTGTCTCTTTTGACATGCTTTCAAAATAATATTCGTGAAGACGCATCCCATTAAATTCCCACCCAAGTCGCCTTTGAATTTCAGCATACTCTGGGGTGTCTACTTCCCCCTTTTCTCTTGCCTCTTGTAACTTCTCTACAAGTTTATTTGTATTACTAACATACCCTTGATAAAGAGTGAAATGAGTTTTTAAAGCGTTCTCGCTAAAACCTTCTAACCCCAAAAGATTATCGTAATTTTTTGAAATATACATAAATAATGCTAACTATGCTAACTTACACGAACACCACGAAATTCTTATCTTATTTGCGGTATTCGCATATATTCGCATTGTTTGTGTTTTGTTAATATTAATGCGGTTCTAAATTTTCGTTTGGTTCGGAAAGGTCGGTTATCTTGAAATCATCTATTCTTTCACCTTCACCGGAAAAATGAAACTCTCCAAATATTTTTCTTCCAGAAAGAACTTCCGGGAGCCAATATTTATCGTCTATCCACATCTGATCGTATGGAATTTCGCCCGTCTTAAACCATTTAGGAGCCATTTCTTCCGACTCTCTCGGCTCTCCCTCCCATTCTCTAACCATAAAAACATGGACTGTTTGGTTATGTTCAGGCTTATCTTTAAAATAAAAATTGATTACGGCAACTTTTTCTAATTTTCCAGATTCTATTTTTATATTAAATTCTTCCTCTGTTTCTCTTACGGCTATTTCTTCCAGAGATTCTTCTCCTTTTTGTTTTCCCCCCGGACCGTTCCATTTACCGGCTCCAAATCCTCTCTTTTTCATACCAAGAAGAATTTGTCCGTCTTTTACAATCCAACAAAGAACAACTTGTCTCATGTTTTTATGAAAAATAAGAGATTATTATTTTAACTGAAAATATTATATAGAAAATTGAGATTAACACCATAGCCACATTAGTAGTCCAGCTGGGGCGCAAAAGTTTGGGCAATTTTTTATTATTCATATAAATCAAAAGAGGAGTGTAAAGAGCCATAGAAAGACCTCCCAGAACTCCCGATAAAACCAAAAATACCAAAGGTTGTTTTAGGGGTATTAAAATTGCCCCGACGATAACCACTCCGATAATAATTGCGTAATATAATGAACTTAAAGATATTTTGTGAAATCCAGGCAGATATTTTGAGAACGGGCCCGTATGAGAATTAGTGTAAAGTATGTCGCTGACTATTCTTGTTAGAGCGTCAATAACCGTCCACATCACAGAAAACAGCATTAAAAATGTCATTACCAAAAACAAATCAAATCCCAAACTTCCCCATTGCTCTCCAAATATATGCGCCTGTACAACTGCTAGTTGTAAACCTTCGGGAACTATTCCTCTTGGAGAAAGAACTGCATAAGAATTTAAAATCAAAAGGAACAAAGCAACAAGACCCAAAAGCCAAAATATAATTCCTTGGTCTATTTTTACGTATTTCATCCATCCTTTCCATCTGCTTATATTCTCTGGAGTGGTTTCAAATGTTTGTCCGGTAGCAGAAGATATTTGTGATTTTCCGGTAATGGGATTTTTTATCGGCTCGCCGTATTTACACATCCCCAATTGTTTATCTCTATACCACAAAGAAACACAAAGATTTAACATTCCTCCAGCTCCAGTAAAAACAATTGCTCCCAAAAGAATATTTATATCAACTCCTCCGGGAATACTTCCAAAACTCACCAGTCCTTTTAATCCTTCTTTTAAAATATTTAAATCAAGATTAAAGAAACTAATGCCAATTAACATTAAAACAAACAGAGGCACGATTATTTTTAAAGTTTTTTCCAAAACATTATAAGCTACCCTGCCGATAAATGTGATGATTAAAACTAAAACCAATACAGCCATAGACCAAAGGACATAATTTCCAAATCCAAATAACTCTTTTAAAATAGTCCCTAAAGCGCTAGCCCATCCCGGCCATATATAAAGAATAAGAGCCGAAATTAACCAAAAAGGAGCGGACCACTTAAAAATTCTTGCTGATGTAGTAAAAAAACTTTCACCCGTAGCCAGAGTATGTCTGGCTATTTCTTTGTTTATAAAATATTGGGACGTAATGCCAAGTAAAGCCAGCCACAACAAAGTTAAGCCGTGCTTAGCCACCAAATGAGGCCAGAGTATTATCTCTCCTGTTCCAACAGCCATTCCCATAACAACTATCCCCACCCCAATGGATTTTTTCCAAGATATCGGTTCTGGGAGTTCCTTTTTTTCTAATTCGGGAAATTGATTCATTTATTTTTTGAATACCAATTTATTTATAAACCTACCAAATATTGCCCAAATAATAAATAAGGCAAGTATAAATGATATAAAGTAATAAATTCCCATGTTAAATGAGGCCTCCCCAAAATAATATATCAAAAACATATATGGGACATTGCTGATAAAAGTAGCAATAAAAAACTTGGAAAATTTTATTTTGGTCAGACCGGCTGCATAGCTTATCACATCAAAAAATATCGGATTTGCGAATAATCTTATTGAAAATAATCCCCAAAATTTGTCATTTTCAGAAAGTTTATCTTCCCATGCGTGGATTTTCTGTAAAGAAACAAATCTTTTTACTAGTGGTTCTCTAAATCTTTTTGCTATAAAAAAGGAGACAGTTGCTCCCAACATTATTCCTATCTCTCCATAGATAAGCCCCAGTAGCCATCCAAAGGATATTGCTCCAGGTAAATCCACAATCACTCCCGGAATAGGGGGTATTATTATGGCTATGGCTCTGACTATAATAAAAAGAATAACACCAAGAAACGAGTTTATAGAAAGCACTCCGGAAATCAATTCTGGTATCATTTGATTAATTCTACCACAAAAAATTAGAGCTATAAATGTTGCGTTAGTTTCTGTCCTTTGTTGTTGTTTTTGTGCTTCGTTTGTATCATTGACTTTTTAATTATATAGTGCTATAATCTAAGAACAAACTTAAGAAGCACACACAACAACTGAAGAAGAACAAAAAGGAGGAAGTGATGTTCAAGAAGATGCTCGTTCTGATGATGTTGGTACTGGCCATCCCGGCCACGGTGTCCGCCCAGAGCGCGGACGCATCCATCTACATCAAGATGTCCAATGGCGGCGGTGGACCCCAGATCATTCCGTGGTTCACCTACGACTCTGGTTTCGTATTCCTGGAGACCAGAGCAAACTTCGACTGGAAGGACGCGCTCACATTCTATGTGGGCAAGTCCTTCAAGATCGGATCGACGACCACCGTCATCCCCGAGGCCGGCGTCATCTGGGGCGAGTTGTACAAATCGTACACGCCTCAGGTTCTGGCCTTCGGAGGTAACGAGAAGGTTGGCTGGGTCACCCTAAACCAACTCTCGTTCGGTTTCAACGACGAGAGCCCCGACTTCGCCTACCACTGGGCTGAATGCCTATGGAAGGCCAAACCGTATCTCTCAGTGGGTGGCGGAGAACAAGTTTACTGGGAGTACGGAACCAATGGGTCCGACGCCCAAGTCGACATCGGCCCCGTCATCAAGTTCCACTTCTCCCATGGCTTCTACGCGAAGCTCTGGGGGACCACCGATCCGAACAACTCCTCCACCAGGAAACTCTTCATCGGTCTGGGTAACAGTTTCTAAGTTACCCAGAGCTGCACAACAACGACGCCTCGCGAACCTGCGGGGCGTTTCCATTTTGTAAGGATAAATTAACTAATATTATAAATGTTGAGGGGCTCGTTTGTGGCGAGCCCCGTGTCCTGTTAGCGTTGGTGTGCGTGGTGATCATCGTGGGACCACCCTTTCGAAAAATCCGATATCATATCCCCATTTCTTCTGAACGAGGTCAAAGAGTATCCACCACTTCCCGTCTTCTTTCTTGATTTGTCTGACGGGAAGCAACATTGAACCGGTGCCACCGACAGGAGTCACGATGTCTCCGACTCTGAAAGGTAGCAACCACTTTTCCACCACGTTCCGTATCTTCGTGCGGATCTTGGTGAACATCTCTCGTTTCTCCTTTCGGTTTTACGGAATCCTGACGAAGTAACCTGCGTGTACCCATCCATTAAACCCTTCGTTTACACGAACGAACTCCTGTTCGTCGTCATCCTCCTTAACTTCTGTCACGACCAGTACTTCACCAGGACTGAATCTCCTGGTAACCTTGTCGCCCTTTCTGAGATGTGATGATGCGTATGCCTCCTCAGGATATCCAGACATACTCTTCCCTTCTTTCTCCCCTTTTGTGGGGTTAGTTGATTTACAAACTGATTAGATTTTAATAATAATTATTGATTTGGTCAATATTGAAAAAACATTGAAATTTAGTCATTTTAGATATAAACTTCAATTAAATCTTTATCAATTTATCTACAGAGCTGGGAGATCGTCTAATGGTAGGACCACGGACTCTGAATCCATGTATCTAGGTTCCTCGCCAAAGGACGAGTCCGCCTCTGGCGGAGAATCCTAATTCTGATAAAGTATGTTTTATGTTTATGTGTTAAAAAGTTTGTCTTATGGTAATTTTTATATCGGCAGTTCAGAAAATCCGAACAAACGCTTAAACGAAGAACACAATAAGGGTAAAGTGAAATATACAAAAGGACGTATGCCTTGGTTTCTTGTATATAAAGAATGTTTTCTTACTCGAAGCGAGGCGATGAAACGAGAGAAATTTTTAAAATCTAGTCAAGGTCGTAAACAATTAAGTCAAATTTTGTCCAGAGCTGCGGGATCATCTAATGGTAGGATACATGACTCTGAATCATGTCATCTAGGTTCGAATCCTAGTCCCGCAGCTCCGGACGAAATTAATAAGATCTAGGTTCCTCGCCAAAGGACGAGTCCGCCTCTGGCGGAGAATCCTAGTCTCCCAGCTCTGTAGGTAAAAATTTATGCCACTACTTATTTCTCATTCCAACCCAAACTAAAAACCGCCACAAAGGCGGTTTTTTTTATAAAAGTTATTAGTTATAAATTAAGCACGCTTAAACGCTATCACTCCCGTTAATACAACCAAAATTGCCAGCAACGCTACCCCAATAACAGCTAAATTAGAATTATTAATAGTGTCAGAGACAGATGCCCGCAGAGGATAATTTTGGCCTGTGCTATACATTTGACCATTACTACTGCCTACTTGGTTGGTCGGATAGTAGTAAGGATATGTCCATCCGTATTGAACCTGTGGAAAGTAAGATGTGGGTTGTTGTTGAGAATAATTAGTATCGTAATTAGTGTCCTCAACGTAAACATATTTTATTTGCGGTTCTTGATATTGATAGTAAGGATAGGTGTAGTTTGTCGGATAAGTATTTATGGGGTTTACGTAAGAATTTGTAGTCATGAAACTGACAACTTGTCCATAAGTCGTGTTCCCTCCGTTTCTCAACGCAGCTTTGTAATAATAAGTAGTGTTGGGATTTAAATTATTTACAGTTGCCCAAAATGTGGGTGTTAAATTATTTGAGTTGTAATAGTCGGATGAATTGATGGTTATTTGGGGTGATGTTATTGTTAGAGAACCAGCTGATGTTCCGTATTCAAACCAGGCAGTTCCGGTATTACTGTTGGCATAAGCCAATCCCCATAAACTAGCCGATGTGGCAGCAATGTTTTGCGCCGGGCTGGTGGAAACGGAAGTTGAATTATTGTAATAATAATTTCCGGTGTTGGTATTGAAACTCTGAGTTGATCCATAGATAGTTCCCGAATTATTGTTGTAAGCGACCAATCTGTAGTAATAAGTAATGTTGTTAGAAAGATTGGAAAGAGTATAAGAAACGAATTTGTTGTAATTGTAGGGATCAATACTTTGAGTCGGAGTAACGCTTCCGAATGAAGACATGGTTCCATACTCAAAATAATATGTGGTTGAATAACCGTTGGCGTTTATTTCTCCATTAAGAACCGCCCCACTTGAACTAACGTTTGTGGCTGGAGTGGTTTGAACCGTTAAATTGCCGTAATAATAAGTTTGAGAGAAAACAGCCCCAATTCCACCGAATAGAGACGTGAGTAATATGGCTGATATCAAGGTAAATAGGGTCTTTTTCATATTTTTGTCTTGTTAATTTACCTAGAGAATACCACAAAACAAGGATTATTCAAGACCTATGGCTTGTAAAGTCAAAGCGTCTTTTATATCAAAATCTCCTATTTTTGACCTAATTAGTTTAGAAACATATCCATCAGAACCCAATTCTACCCCTAAATCATGGGCAAAACTCCTAATATAAAAACCAGCCGAGACCTCCAACTCAATATCCAATATTATTTTATCTTCAGATTTTTTTATTGAAAAAATTTCGTAATTTATCAATAACGCTTCTTTGCTTTCTACTCTTACCTCTTTTCCCTCTCTAGCTAATTTATATGCCGGGACTCCTTTTATTTTTATTGCCGAAAATATAGGTGGAATTTGTGTCTTTTTTGATTTTATCTTTTCTACAGCCAGAATAATTTCTTTTTCTATTGGTGTTTTTATAAATGGAGCGTCAAATATTTTTCCGGTTATATCATACGTGTCAGAACTGGCTCCTAAAATAATTTCTGCTTTGTATGTTTTAGTTTTGTTTTTCAGTATCCCGTGAAGTTGTTTTGTATATTCTCTTCCCACTCCAACAACCAAAAGTCCCTCGGCAAAAGGGTCAAGCGTTCCTCCATGGCCAATTTTCAATCGTTTTGACGATTGATCCTGCGAAGCTTTCTTGTCCGCCAAAGTTTTAACGAAGGAGGAGGCGAAGTAGGATTTCAGTTTATTTAAAAAACCAGCGGAGCTTATTCCCACCGGTTTGTTGAATAAAAAGAGACCTTTCATCTTTCAATTTTTAATTAGGCCTTGAGATGTTTTCCTATTGCGATAAAACTTGAAGTCAAACCCAATCCAACTCCAAAAAGCATTTGATATAGAAATAACACAAACATACCTGAAGCAAAATTGTTCCAAACATTTAATTCCGGAACTAAAATACTGGTATAAGGAGATACAAAATAAAGAACCGGAGCTATAATAATCATACTAATAACAGCCGAGATCAATCCGTAAATTATACCCTCCACAAGAAACGGCCCTCTAACAAAAGAATTGGAACTACCCACTAATCGCATAATATTAATGCTTTCTCTGCTTGAATAGATAGCCAAACGAATAGTGTTAAATGTTATCAAAATAGCTATAAGAGCCATAACCACAGTAAGGGCCAATCCTCCCTTTTTAGCGATAGATAAAATCTTATTTAACCTCTCAATAACAGTGGCATTTTGACTATACGAGACCCTTTCCACAAAAGGATTGATTGAGTCGTTGCTAAGATAGCTTGCGATTATTGAATATTCGTTAGAATTTCTGGCTTTAATGTTTAGCGATGCCAACAAAGGATTTTCATTAAGCTGTTCTATGGCTTGAGAAATTGTTAAATCGTCTTTATGTTTATCTTTAAATATTGCCAACGCCTCGTCTTTGGAAACGTATTCTATGACTTTAACTTCCGGCAAAGTTTCTAAGGTTGATTTTATTCTAAGCATTTCATCTTCTGGAGAATCATTTTTAAAATAAACGCTAATATCTATTTTATCTTGGACACTATCTATAATAGTGTTAGTGGCAACGTTCCAAATAATCAATCCTCCAAAAACCATCAAAGTCAAAACCATAACAGCAATGGTAGCCGTTGAAAGCCAAGCGTTCCTGGCAAAATTTTGAAGGCCGTATTTTATTATACGTGTCAAAGTTGTTATCATAATTCGTAAATAATTATATTAGAACAATATGTATTTCCCTTCTTCTTCATCTCTTATGATTTGTCCGTTTTCCAAGCTTATAACTCTTTTACTAATACCGTTAACAACATCCTTGTTGTGAGTAGCTAAAATTATTGTTGTTCCCAGTTCGTTTATTTTCAAAAGAAGTTTGATAATTTCACTGGAGTTTATCGGGTCAAGATTTCCCGTCGGTTCATCAGCTATTATAACATCCGGATTATTTATCATAGCCCTTGCGATAGCTACTCTTTGTTTTTCTCCTCCAGAAAGCTCTCTTGGAAAATGATTGGATTTGGACGAAAGGCCAACCATATCCAAGGCCCTTGGAACCAATCCATGAATTTCGTCTTCTGGCTTTCCTGAGGTCTCTAAAACAAAAGCAACATTTTCATAAGCGGTTTTTTCTTGAAGCAATTTGAAATCTTGGAATATAGTTCCGATATGACGCCTCATTTTATAGAGTTCATTTTGTCTAAGCTTGGTAACATCCCAAGACCCAAATATTATCCTTCCTTTGGTAGGATTTTCCTCACCGGTTAAAAGCTTGATAATAGTTGACTTACCGGCCCCGGACCTTCCTACTAAAGAAACAAACTCTTTAGGATTTATTTTAAAGCTGACATTGTCTAAAGCAATGGACATGTGTCCGTTGATTTTATATGTTTTTGAGACAGATTGAAAAATAATCATAATAAAATTGCCAATAAATCAGCAACCTAATAAGTGTAACATATTTATATAACTTTAGTTAGCTCTTCTTCAATAAATCCATCTAAATCCCCTCCTTCCAAAACTTTATCAACCTGAGTGGTTTCATATCCAGTGCGATGATCCTTTACTAATTTATATGGATTTAAGACATAGGAACGAATTTGACTACCCCATTCCGGTTTTATTTTTGTTTTGAGTTTTCCCAATTCATCAACTCTTTCTTTTTCCATCAGTTGAATAAGTTTGGCCTCCAAAATTGCCATGGCTTTTTCTCTATTTTGTGATTGAGATCTTTCTACCTGGCAAGAAACAACAATTCCAGTGGGAACGTGGACCACTCTCACCGCTGTTTCAACTTTGTTAACATTCTGACCTCCCGGACCTGATGAACGGAAAAATTCTACTTTTATATCTTCTTCTTTTATATTAAGTTTTCTTTCTTCTATAAAAGGCATTACTTCAACTAAAGCAAAAGATGTGTGACGCATACCTTGGGACGAAAAAGGAGAAACTCTGACCAAACGATGGACTCCGCTTTCTCTTTTTAAATATCCAAAGACATAGTCGCCATTAATTTCAAAAGTTATGTTTTTTAAGGGAACCCTTCCTGTTCTTCCCTCGCTGGATTCTTCGGTTGAGTCAATGGTTATCACTTTCCATTTTCTGCCCTCGGCATAGGCCTTATACATCAGATAAAGCATATGAGTCCAATCGGCTGCGTCTTGACCTCCGGCGCCGGCATATATAGAAATAATAGCGTTGTTTTTGTCCCATTTTCCGGAAAACAATCTTTTTATTTCTATCTGTTTTATAACTCTTTCTATTCTGAAAATTTCATCAGCTTCCACCTGTTCCGGATTTTTAGAAATTTCTTCAAATGAATTTTTAGCATCCAAAAACAAATCAAGGAGTTCTTTGGTTTCCCCCATTTCTTTTAAAGTGGTATCGGCTTTTGCTCTATCTTTCCAAAAATCCTGATCTTGAAGTAAAAATTCTATTTCTTTTAATCTGTTCTGTTGTTTCTCAGGGTCAAAGCCAGCCTCCCAGAGTCAGGAGGCGTTCATTTATCTCTTGTAGTTTTAATTGATAGTCCTTTTGTAACATATTTGATTAAATCAAATGAGCAGTTATTCTTTCTGTACTAAATTCATTCCATTTTTAATCTACTAACAAGTTGGGTTAGATTTCTTACAAGCTCGGGTCCTCCTGGCTTTTTCATAACTTCTTCAACAATTAGTTGGTAGTTTTCTTCGGTTATTGCAATCTGGGGATATTTTCTATTGTATAAATCTCGCATTAAATCAAAACCCTTACCAAAATTTTCATCTATCCACTTTCGATAGAATGGATCATCCTCTTGGTAACCAATTTCTCTGATATGTCCAATTAATTCATCAAAAGATTGCCGGGGTACTATCAAATTTCCATTTTCTGTCAATAAAGTTCTTAATTCTGTTTCGTCAGACACAGCCTTTTCTACATTTTTTCTTATTTTATTCCTAAAATCAGGTAATGTTTCGTTTACAAGTGGATTAGGCACCATAAATGGTTTTAAAAGATCAATTTCGTCGAAATCTTTTCTAAAAGAAGCAGCTGTTCTATCTGAGTTTCTTAGTGCTGTGATTACAAACAAATCATTTCTCATGCCTATAACCCTTTGCCCTCTTCCTGCTCCGTATCTTTTTAAATCTTCTCCAAACTGTGGATCCTCGCCGGAAGCGCCATCAATTAGCCCACCTATCGCAGCACTTTCATAACTTCTACTAATCATATTGACTCCAGAAAAATGATTGTCGGGCTCTATTTCTGTTGTGTCTTTCAAAAACTCAACTAATCTATCCCATTTTTTCTTCAATATAAAATATTTGACTTTTTTTCTTAATTCAGCTAATTCTATTTCATCTGTGGTTTCAGGATCAAACTCAAAAAAGAATCCACCGGCTATGCCAATAATATCTGGCTCAGTTTTGACTATCTTTCGAAGTTTAGATAAATATTCAGGATCTTCAAAATATGTATCGGCGTCAGTTTGTATTAAAACTCCATTATTTTTGTTTTCATAAAATCGAACACTGGCCTCGGCTACTCCTCGATTTCTTGCTCTTCCAACATTACAATTTTCAATTTCATTTCCAGGCGAACTCTTATCTATAACATATACTGGGAATGGAATATTTTCCAAATTACGCAACATTTCTATAACAGCTTGATTCGCTTTAAATACTTCTTGAAATCTAGCGCCACCGTCTGAGAGATCGTTATTTACAACATATATAACCTCAAATAAACTCGGATCTATATCTTTTTGATTTTTGAGAGATTGAATCTGTTTTAAAATTCTTTCTGGTCTCTCGTTATAAACAGGAACCACAAAAGCAAACTCGCACTGAGGATTCTGTGGTGTTTCTATTCTAACTTCACCGCCTAATCTAATTTCCCAATAGCGTTTTGCCCTTTCTTCTTCGGTTAAACCTTCAAATTCTTTATCTCTTTCTGCGACCGCTTCTAAAACTCCATCGTCTTTTCTATTTACATAAACATGATATTCTTCCTTATCTTCTCTTTTCAATTCCCAGATCATATTTCCAATTCTACCTGATATACTACTACCTATCTCTAATTTATAGACATCAACCAAGTTCTCGAGTGAAATTCCCATGTTTTCTAACTCTCTCAATGCTACTTTGAGTTGATTTTCCTTGTTATTCACATTTCCTTCTCCAGAAGTCTGGCTTTGTTCAGTTTTATTCATTAGATATTTAAAATTCGAACCTAATTATTTTAATTTTAATTCTGAGCCAATGGTCGGAGTCGAACCGACGACCCACGCTTTACGAAAGCGTTGCTCTACCAGCTGAGCTACATTGGCATTTATTTATAGGTAGTGTCCGTTCTTCTCTCAATTGCTAATATGTATATTTCTTTGTCTTTAACTCTAAAAATAATTCTTATCTTTCCCTTTTTTGCTCTAAAAACATCTTCTCTTCCTTTAAGCTTTTTAATGTCTATTCCTGTTAATTTATTTTGAAGAATTAATCCAAGAAGGACACTGACCCAATTCCTTTCTTTAGGACTCAATTTTGATAAAGCTTTCTCAATTTTGTCCATGAGATTTATATTCTAGAGAGAATGTCTTTTATAGCTATCCCGCCTTTTTTTATTTTCGTGAAGTCAATAATTGGTTCCCAATCCCCATCTTCTTTTTCTAAAGGAACTATTTTAAAGATTGGTTTTGATTTTCTGAGAATAACAAAAGACAGTCCTTTTTGGATCTTTTTTATATATTCTTCCGTGTTTTCTCTTAAATCTCTCAAAGCTACGAGTTTTTCCATATTTTTTACGTTAATCTTAATATAATCTTATTATAATCATCATTTACACAAAGTCAAGTCCTCTAATTTCTTAATCTTGTTAATATATCCTGCTCCACTGCCTGTCTATCGGCTCCGTATTTTTCAAACGATTCCTGTATTATTTTATGAGCAAGAGGCATATCCATAGACGGATACAAAGGTGTTTTTATATTAAACGGCTTTGTCGTCTGTCCTCCAGCCAATATCTTAACCAGAGCGTTTAAGTTGTCAATGTTTATTAAATCATTCTGGCTAAACACCGGCTCAAATTGTTTTAACAAAACCTCTGCGTCCTCTGCTCCAACTCTAAATGAAACAATGGAGCCCACATTTCCAAAAACTGCATCTTTTATTTTTTCGGTCAGTTGTCCGATAAATTGATGGGCAACAACCAAATTCAAACGATATTTTCTGGCCTCCGAAAGTATTGTGGAAATAGAATCGGTAGCAAAGTTTTGAAACTCATCTACGTAAAGATTAAAATCCCTTCTTTCGTTTTCGGGAGTATCAATCCTGGCAAAAGCGCTCATTAAAAGTTTCCCCACCACTATCATACCTAAAAGTGATGAGTTGATATCCCCCACCTTACCTTTGGAAAGATTAATAAGAAGAATTTTACCTTCGTCCATAACATTACGGAAATTAAAAGAAGATTTGGTTTGCCCGATAATCGGACGCATATAGTCGTTAGCAATAAAATTATTGAATTTGGATGTGATGTAAGGAGTGATGTTTGCCAAAGACGCTTCTCCTCCAACTTTAATTGCTTCCTTTGTCCAAAAATCAGCCACAACCGGATTTGTGATTCTTGCCACTTTTCTTTTTCTGTATTCTTCGTCGGAAAAAATTCTTGGAATTTCCATTAGGGTAGCTGGTTCGTTGGGCGCGTCTTCCATCAAAAGCAAAAGAGCGTTTCTCATATACTGTTCAAACATCGGACCACCGGTGGTCTTTAAATCATAAAGTTTGTCCAATATTCCCAACATTTCGTTGACTATGAATGTTTTTTGTTCGGGTTTGTCAAAATCATATTCCAAAAAGTTTAATCCTATCGGTTTTTGTAAATGCCCCGGGTCAAAATAAATAACATCTTTTTCTCTTTCTTTTGGAACCAGAGAGCAAATCTTTTCAACCAAATCTCCATGCGGGTCAATCACTGCCACTCCTTTGCCTTTTGCAATATCATCGGCCGCCATATTGGTAATAAGAGCTGTTTTTCCTGTTCCAGTTTGTCCGATAATATAAACGTGCCTTCTTCTGTCTTCGTCCGATATATAAATGGGCTTAGCTATTCCGTTGAACATGCTATCCCCTATTTTTGTTCCTGCCGAAGAAAGATTGCTTGGAGGAGGAACTTCTTTTGATTTGAGCCATTTTATTCTTGGAGCCAATGTTGAAGATGAGGGCATATGAAAAAGCCCGGTCAATTCTTCGGTGTTTAAAATCATAGCTTGAGAGTCGTCAAATTCCCTAAACGTAAACTGATAGGCAAACTTGTTTATGTTTTTTGCTTTAATGACTTTTATTTTGTTTTTTAACGGCGCTTCAAACTGATAGAATGACCCTAAAATACTGTTTATAATGGCGTCTGTTTTTTCTTTACTGACAGTTGAAACCAGAACTCTGTAATCAACTTTAACAAGCGGTTTTCCCACCTTTTGCTCTAATGCTTTTATAGACGATTCGTCAACTATGGAAGGATTTTTGCCATCTTTATTTTCCATTTGTAAAAGCGATCCCCATTCTTTTATATTGATAAAATTTTGGGAAGCGATTTTTTTAAAACTCTCCCCTTTTTTCAAACGGTTTATCAAATTAAATATATTTTTTTTAAAAGAATCCGGAGCCGGCCTGATTATGACTTGCAACGAAACACCTTCTCCTACTTCGTTAATTTTTGACAAACTGCTTAGAATCGGAGAGAAAGTATCAATGTCGCTTTCCAAATAAGTTCTCAAAAGCAAAGCGTAGTGGTTATCTTGTTTTAAATAAAATCCATCGCTAAATCCTCCCGGTTGAAAGATATTATAATCGGAAGCGTGTTCTATTTGAGCGTCTTTAAACAAACCCTCTATCTGTCGGCTGACAGAGGCCTCGTCTTTTTCCGGCACAGCTACATAAAAGTGAATTTCTTCTCCAAGGTGATGGACAGATGCCTCAAAAGTAGCTCCTCCTTTAAGTGACGACAAAATACTAAAAAGTTGTTCAGATAAGTTTACTTCTTCTTTAAAATTTCCGCCTTGGCCTTCTTTTTTTGAGTCCGGGTGTGGAAGTCGTATTAGAAGAAGTTTTAAGTTTAGAGATTTTCTTATTCTCTCCCGCCTCATTCTTTTTGACTGCCAGATGACAAAAAATACCAGAAGAGCCAGTATGATAATAATGCTTATAGTAAGAAGAATTATATCCATATTTTAAATCAATCCTCTTTTTTTCATCTCATCGGATAATTTGTCCACCAAAGAATCGTGATATAAATCCAAAATAAAAGGGTCTTGTTCTCTGGCTTCTTTTAGTCCCTCTGTTAGGCCTTTCTCTAAAGTTTTTTCTATAAGATAATAAACTCGGCTTTTGGTCTTTTCATCTGAAGCAGAAGCGTAGTCGGGCATAAAAGACGAATCTTTAGAGTCGTCTCTTTTTGGTTCATGAGTAACTTGCGTTGTTTGTGGTTGTTGAGCTGGAGGCAAAGAAGACATTCTTTCTTTAATTATGTCGGATATGATTTCTTTATGTGACAATCCTTTAACTTCTGTGTTTCTGTCAATCCTATCTTGAACCGCTTGAGCAATCTCTTCGTAATTGATATTATGATTAGTATCCATGTTAGACAGATTAAAAATAAAAATCTGGTTGCCTGTTGTTATTTTGATAATTATATCAGTTTTCTTCAGGTTCTACAATTTAAATACCACTCCTCCTGGGCTTTATCCTGATGAAGCCATGAACGGAAATAATGCTTTAGAATCCATAGCCACCGGAGATTATAAGATTTTTTACCCGGAAAATAACGGCCGTGAAGGACTTTTTATAAACATACAAGCATTCCTGCTAAAAACATTTGGAGTTAATGAACCATGGGTTCTCCGTTCCGCCAGCGCCGT
>Ga0172379_10001086_pt1 | contig 58422 bp, 65 predicted proteins | sample GrowelOW334metaG_FD_119756 | JGI IMG/M metagenome (GOLD analysis project Ga0172379, IMG submission 119756) | Groundwater microbial communities from an aquifer near a municipal landfill in Southern Ontario, Canada - Groundwater well OW334 metaG | ecosystem: Environmental > Aquatic > Deep... | reverse complement strand
TAGAATGTTTTTACCAAGCAAAACTCTTTCATCAAACAGCTCTTGTTGAGACAACATTAAGCAAACTTAAAATATTTCCTGAATTCTTCACTATCTTTGAATCTGCCGACCAAAGCCATATTCAAACCCTTATTTACAAATATCTCTTTTGCCAACTTTTGTACATCTTTTGCAGTAACAGTATTTACCTTCTTTATAATATCAGCTGGTGAATCAACACTTCCCTTCAAAATCTCTTGATAACCACAATATTCTGCACGAGCATCAGATGTTTCCAATTCCAACATAGTCGTACCAGCAATATAATCTTTCACTTTTTTCATTTCTTCTTCAGAAACAAGCTCATTCTTGAGTCTGTCACATTCAGACAAAATACCTTCTACCGCTTCCTTTACTCTAGAATTATCTACACCAGCAGAAATATTCAAGACTCCGTGATCGGTAAAAGCATCGTGACTCGTTTTTACGTAATAACAAATACCGAGCTGATCCCTCATCTTCGAGAATAACCTAGAACTCATACCGCCTCCCAAAATAGATGAGAGTACGTGCATGACTGGGATCTTTTTATCAGTAATAGAAAAAGTTCGTACACCTAGGACCAAATGAGTTTGATCAGTTTCTTTGAAATCCATTTTAGCTATTGGCTCTTTTTGTTCTTCAACAACTTTCAGTTTTTTTGATTTTTTGCCTTTGGAAATAGAAGAAAAAGCCTTTTCTATTTTTTTCAAAGCTTCTTTTTCTTTGAATGAACCTGACACTATGATAGTTGTTGAATTACTCAAATAATTGTTCGCGCGATACTTTTTGAAATGACTTTGATCAAAAGAGCGGACATTATCTTCGGTTCCAGCAATATTCCAACCTGCTGGAGTATCACCGTACAAAACTTCCATAAAAATATTCTGCACGTGACGTTGTGGTAAATCTTGATACATGCGAATCTCCTCAACGATAACTCCCTTCTCTTTTTTGATTTCCGCCTCATCAAAGATAGGGTTTAGATACATATCAGAAACAACATCTAGGATTTTATCAAAGTGTCGGATATCTGCTTTTGCATAGTAACCAGTGAATTCTTGTGCAGTAAAAGCATTATAATGAGCGCCGATAGAATCCAGCTCACGAGAAATATCTATAGCCTTCGGACGCTTTGGTGTGCCCTTGAAGACCATATGCTCAAGAAAGTGTGATAAACCGTTCACCTCTTTTGTCTCATATTTTGACCCAGCTTCTACCATGACAAGAACAGTGACAGATGGATTATCTGTCATTGGTACCGTTATAATACGCAAACCGTTAGGTAAGACCTTTTTATTGAATTTCATAAGGTCACTTTATCACAACCGTAGAGAATTGAGAATCGGATTATATTTTTCCTTTGAGGAAACTGATGAGGTCAGTTTCTGCCACTCTTTCTTGTTTACCACTGTCCCTATCTCGCACGGTGACACCTTTACCTTCTTCAATAGTTTCAAAATCTACAGTCACACAATATGGGGTACCAATTTCATCCTGACGGCGGTATCTCTTACCGATATTTCCATTATCGTCAAAAGTTATCGCAGGAATTTCTTTTTTGATCATTTTGAATATCTCTTCGGCTTTCTTGATCAATTCTGGTTTATTTCTAAGTAATGGAAAGACTGCAACTTTGTAAGGAGCGACTGATGGAGCCAACTTCAGGTATGTACGGACTTCATCACCCATTTTATCTTCGGTATAAGCATCGGTAAGTACAGCCAAGACGGTTCTATCTAGACCAAAAGATGGTTCTATACAATGTGGAATAAAGCGCTCTTTGGTCTCTTCATCATAATATGACAAATCAACTTTACTAAAACCTGAATGTTGCTTCAAATCATAATCTGTACGATATGCCAAACCATAAAGCTCTTTTTTACCAAAAGGAAAATCAAATTCAAAATCTATAGTTCTCTTTGAATAGAAAGCTCGGTCAGATTCTGGAACTTCTAATTCGTGAATTTTGGATGGAGTAAGACCAACTTCTTTGGTGAAAGCATGAACTTCTGCTGTGAAATCCCTAAAGGTACTTTCCCAATCCTTTGGATTTACGAAATACTCTATTTCCATCTGTTCAAATTCGCGAGCACGAAATAGAAAATCTCGAGGTGCGATCTCATTTCTAAAAGCCTTACCTATTTGACCCAAACCAAAAGGAAGTTTTGGATGCAAAGAATCTAGGATATTTTTGAAATTGACGAACATGCCTTGAGCAGTCTCTGGTCGTAAATAAGAAACAGAAGCTTCATCGTGGGTAGCTCCTACATGTGTCTCAAACATCATGTTAAATTGACGGATATTTTCTTTGGCCAAATTCCACAAATCACCTTTCTCTCCACAACTAGGACATTCGCTTGGTAATTGCCATTTATTTTCAGCTATCTTATCGCCAAACTGATCTGCACGAAACCTTTTTTTACATTTACCACATTCTACCAAAGGATCAGCAAAGCCCCCTACATGTCCACTAGCTTTCCAAACATTTTGATTCATGAGAATAGCTGCGTCCACACCGAACATATCATCGCGATCTTCTACGAATCTTTTCCACCAAATTTTCTTTATATTGTTTTTGAGAGCCACACCCAATGGTCCATAATCCCATGTACCAGCTAGACCGCCGTATATTTCGGAACCTTGAAAAATAAAACCTCTTCGCTTGGCGAGAGAAATGATGGCATCCATAGTGCCGTTTTCGCTATTTTTAATCATAGAGACATTCTATACCAAATGTAACGATTTACCAATTATTTTAATACTATCTCATCCCCCTGCTTATAGGCAGGATCTGTACTAAAGCGTGTTCCCAAAAGATCTTGATTACTTTCCAATTGAGCATTAGTGAAGCTATCTACTGCAGATAATACGGCTTGATTGACCAAAGTTGGTGCAGTGACTGCTTGAGTTATGCTAGGTGTAAAAGAAATTTGAAAGGCTAATTCTTTCTTAACCGATGATCCAGTAGTATTTGCATTCACACTTCCCACATTCCAAGTTACTAAACCTGTATTCTGGTCATACGTTACATCTTCGCTTACTGGACTGATTGTATCCAACCATTTTACATAAGGAGGTAAAGTCGCTTTGACCGAGACATCCTTGACTGGATTCAAAGTATTATCAATATTCCAAATAACTGTATAAGTTGTTGACTGATCTACTTTTGGAGGAATCATTCCACTATTGGCAAAAGGGCCAACCGTACGTACTACCCTTCCTGATAAGACAACATTTGAAGATACAATAATATTTCTATTCATAGATGACGTGACGACCAATGGTACATTTGTCTCTTGTGTACGATTACCAGAAACACTTGTATTGATAGAAATTGAAGGATTAGATACTGTATTACCAGCCACTTTAGGATTCTTTGGGATTATGGAGAAAGTCACACTACCACTTTCACCTGGACCAATAGACGCTAGATCTGGATTGGTTTGTTGACTCCAAGTTATTGTGTCGGTTCTAGAATCAAAATAACCATTGTTAGATACTACCGTTGTCTTATCATAGACCGAACCACCAATCTTAGCTGTTATTTTCATATTAGAAACTATCGTTGGCAAATTGTTGAACCATTTTATTGTTACATTTGAATTTTGCCCGAGTCGTCCTACATGATCTTTAGTTCCTTGATCACCATCAATATCAACATCTAGAGTAATAAACGGTTTTTGAATAATGACATCTTGTTCAAGAGCCATATATTGTGTACCAATCATATTCCTATTTTCCAGACTCTGAGACCCTATACTAAAATGAAAAGCTCTTAGATCATTATCTTCACCAATAAGAGACCCTTTGATAGTAAAAACTCTTTTTCCACCAGGCGGAATATCACCCAAACTCCATGTACTTTTATCTCCAATTGGCACAAGTGAAGATGATACGAAACTATATCCAAAAGGATATATTCCCTTTAATATTATATTCCTGAGAGTCTCTTGTGAATTGGAAGTGACCTCAACCTTCATATCAAATTCCTGTCCAGAAGTAATCTCTTTGAAAGATGAGACTGTAAAGTTTATAGGCGATGAATTTATCAAGACATCATAAGTCTTCGTCTTAGTGAATGTAGAAGTTGAACCCTTTACACCATAAGTCAGATTGACCGTTATTTGTTTCTGTAGATTTTCTTCACCAAAGATAGTAGCTCTGACGCTTTCGTGGACTATTCCACCAGTTGGAATATTGCCTATGAGTTTACGGTAATTCTTGAGAATCTGAGTGGAATTGTTTGGATCGGTCGTGCCTACAGGAAAATCAATTGACATATCTACAAGCTCAAGTTCAATCTTATTTTTATTTATTGCAGTAATATCAAAAGTGACTGGTTCTCCACCAGAAATAGAAACTGGCCCACTTATACTAAGCTCTATATTGTCAGCAGAGATAAGGTTGGACCCGTTCCAAAATAGATAAGCTCCAATACCTACGGCAATAGCACAAAATATTATTGAAAAGACGAATAGTTTTGTAAAGAATGACATAGAATGGTCCTTATAATTTTCATTCAAATTCACAGACTCAGTTACTTTTTTATTGACATCATCCCAACTGGTCTTTATATCTGAAATGTTACTATCAAACCTAAGCTTGCGCCGAGTTTGTACATCGGGGACAGTCCGAGAGTAAAGAGATTTTTTCAACTCATCAATATGACTTTTGTCGTCAGGGGAAGGCACGTTCATTATTATAACACTATAAATGCGACTCTTTAAGGGCTTTATTTATATGTTGGTTGATAACTACCCTCTTACTGGCCAATTCATCCAGCAATTCAATTGAGAATGAGTTTGATTGCAATTTACCTTGTAATACGGAATCTTTTCCGATATAGCCCAATAATTCAAGCATTCTAAAAACAATTACTGATTCAAGGGTTTTTAATTGCTCTTCGGTAATATTTGACACTTTCTCCAAGAATTGAATTCCATTTCTAATGCAATCAAATAATTCTGGATGATTTTCTTCGCCATGGAGGAATCTTCGGAGAAGTAAGGCTATGCGAGCCGTGAGTTGTTTACCCTGCCCCGAGGAATTCGAGGGGCCACTCTCAATCGGACCACCTTTTTCAATAGAACTAATAACTTGCTCCGCTCCACTGGTCAATCTCCAAAATTCTTTACCTCTAACCAGAGAAAATGTACCAAAAGAATAATCCTGCAAATTGTAACGAAGTTTTGATTTTTCCAGACGAATACCTTGTGCCGTAGCCGTGACCATGCCAAAATCACGAGTAAAGATAAAAATTATCTTACCCGCTTCCCCATGGGGTTTTGATCCGACAACGAAACCGGGGGTGGTATATATGTTGTACATGGCTAGACTTTCAACTTGAACTCTTCTCCATATTCAATAGAACCAAGACTCGTAGTTTTCTTGATTGTTTCCAAATTTTTAGAAATTATTCCTCTGAGATTTTCAGTGGCAATGAGTACAGCCGTATCTCCAACCGACAAGCCTTTTTCTTTTCTAAGATCTTGAATCTTTCGTAGAAGTTCGCGTAGTTCACCTTCTTCCTTGAGTTCTGGTGTCAAAACTACATCAAGTTCTACTTCATTTGTAATAGTAGACCCAAAAATAACTTCTTTAACATTCACTTCATCTTTTATAAGATCTACAAACTGCGCGTCCATATCTTTTGAATTGAATTTTATTTTGTCTGTAGATTCTGCGGTCACCATTTTTGCAAAAGCAGAAATTTTGAGACTTGCAAGTGGTTGACGGACATTGATCTTGACCGACATGCGAGCTTCCAAACCTTTTGATGCTATATCTCTGACAACTTTCATTGTCTCCAATACTTTCAAATCAACCTTGTCATCTACTGGCCAATCTTCCAAATGAACACTTTCCATTGAACCACCAACCTTCTGATAAACTTCATCGGCTAGGAATGGCATGAATGGCGCCAACAATTTTGCAATCGTAAGCAAAACCATTTTAGTTGTTTCCAAAGCAAAGACTTTATCTTCATTATCCTCTTTGAATCTATCGCGGGAACGTCTCAAATACCAAGTAGAAAGATCATCTGTAAAATCCAAAAATGGTCTTGTAGCTCTATCTACCTCCCCTTTTTCCAGACCATCACTAACTTCTTTTGTAGTCTCATTCAATCTAGAAATGATCCATTTATCCAAAACGTTTTGAGAGATCCCCTTGGTTATTGGTGTTTGGTTATTGGTTATTGAATTTGCATACATTTCATAAAAAGAAACCACATTCAATAGTCTATTGACCACTTTCTTCGTCACCTCATCCACCCCTTTTTCACTAAAACAAAGATCCTGACCGTGAACTACCGGTGAAGAGAGTAAATAAAATCTGAGAGAATCGGCTCCGTATTTACCTACCACCAGCATTGGATCAGGATAATTCTTCTTTGACTTGGACATTTTTTCACCATCTTCTGCCAAAACTAAGCCGTTAACGATAACTTTTTTGTAAGGAGTCTTTCCGAAAAGTGCCACCCCCAAAACAAGCATGGAATAAAACCATCCTCTTGTCTGATCCAAACCTTCCGCTATAAAATCAGCTGGATAACCTTTTGATTTGTGGAGCAAACCAGATTTTGGCTCAAACTCTTCATTCTCAAATGGATAATGAGATTCTCCGTAAGGCATTGAACCAGATTCAAACCAACAATCAAAAACATCCTGAACTCTCGTTAGTTTATTACCATCCTCTGTCTTGAGTTCAATATTATCTATATAAGGTCTATGCAAATCCAATTCATATTCGGCATTATGAGGAAGTGGTGAAAAATCCAATTTTCTAACTTCGGCATTATTCAGATACACACTATCTTTTGGTTTGAGTGCCAAAGAACCTTGAATATCCAAACCATGCGCCGCCGATTCCAACATCCAAAGAGGGCCATCATGACTAACTACAAGAATAGTTTTATCTTCATATTTTTTATCAGTCTCTTCCAAGAATGAGCCGACACGTTTTTTCTGATCATTACGATTCTCAACTCCATTTTTATTTTTTGTAAAATATTCCTCTCGACTCTCAAAAAGATTTCCTAATTTATTTTCATCAACACCCTCAAATTCACCCATTCCCATCTCACAAAGGCGATCGTCAAAAACGATTTTATCTTTATCAAAGCCAACGTTCTCAGCAAATAATTCTGCCGTCTCGCGAGCTCGGAGGATTGGCGAGCAAAATATATGATCAATCTTAATACTCCAATCGGTTGCCGTCTTTTTAGCCTGTTCTCTACCAAGCTCAGTCAGATGAAACTTTTTTGATTTATCCGAATTCAAAACTTTCAAGATATTATTCTCCGACTGACCATGTCGCATCATATAATACGTATTCTTTGATTTACTAAACTTCTTTAGATCATCAACTGAACCCAATACATGATACTTTACTTTCATTGCATCATCCGATTCTTCTTTCCAAACCGGTATCGGTGCACCCCAAAATCTAGACCTTGATATAGCCCAATCGCGAGCACCTTCTAGCCAATTACCAAATCTAGCACTTCCCACTTCTGGTGGAACCCAAGTGACCTTATTGTTTTCAGAAACAAGTTTATCTTTCAAATCCGTAACTTTTACAAACCAAGAAGATGTAGCGTAATTGAGCAATGGTGTCTGACATCTCCAACAATGAGGATATGAGTGGATGAGCTTTTCTTTTTCAAACAAAAATCCGTTGTGAGCCAACCATTTTATGATTTCTATATCAGCCTTTTGATGAGCGTTCTTATCTTCATCAGTATCTATTGGCTTCACCTTCGTTCCAGCAAATTCCGTGATTTCTTTTTTGAATTTTCCATCCATAGAGACATGCTGAACAAATGGTAAATTGTTTTCCAAAGACAAAGCGTAGTCATCTGCACCAAAAGCTGGAGCGATGTGAACGATACCCGTACCATCTTCTATCGTTACAAATTCAGCACCATAAACTTTCCAACCATTTTCCCTATTCTTGAGATCTTTATCTTTTGAATAATAATCAAAAAGCGGTTGATATGATTGACCGACTAGTTCCGAACCTTTCATTGATTCTACAATTTCATATTTGACATCTTTCAAAACCGCCAATCTTTCTTTGGCTAAAATATAAAAACCTTTCTTTTGTTCATCTCCTTCAGAAATAGAAATCTTCATATATTCAATCTTTGGATTTATTGCCAAAGCAGTATTACCCGGCAAAGTCCAAGGTGTTGTCGTCCAAGCCAAGAAATAGACAGGATCTGAACTTCCGGAGGTGAAGCCTCCGGAAGCGAGGCTTCCGGAAACTAATTTGAATTTAACAAAAACAGAAATGTCTGTGATATCTTTGTAACCCTGAGCAACCTCAAAATTGGACAATGTCGTCTCACAATGAGGACAAAGGTTCATAGATTTGAAACCTTCATAAATCAAACCTTTATTATGTAACTCTTTGAAGATCCACCAAACCGACTCAGTATAAGTTGCATCCATAGTGCGATAATCATTCACCATATCTACCCACCTCCCCAATCTAGGGACAATGGTCCTCCATTCATCGGCATAACGCATGACACTTTCTCTAGCGGCTTCATTGAATTTGCCGATACCATAATCAACAATATCTTTTTTACTCTTGAGACCAAGCTCTTTTTCTATGAGATTTTCTACTGGCAAACCATGACAATCCCAACCCCAACGTCGGCGTACATGGTAACCCTGCATCGTTTTCCATCTTGGAATGACGTCCTTGATAGTACCGGCGAGAATATGACCATAATGAGGAGTTCCTGTAGCAAAAGGCGGACCATCGTAAAAAGTAAACTCCCCTTTTGGAGATTCCTTGTTCAAAGACTTTTCAAATGTTCCTTTTTCTTTCCAGAAATTCAGGATCCGTTCTTCTCTTTCAGTGTGAGTTGATTTATTTATTTTTTGATTTTCCATGATATTTTTACACTATTACATCTTCTTTGGCACTTTGATCCCCAAAATCCACAAACCATTTGTCATAGTAATAAGAAATGCTTTAGTTAATGAGATGTAGTAAGGAGAAAGTTTATTATTTTTATCTACAATAATTTGTGAAGCGTAGAAACTATTGAATGCTCCGGAAAGAGTGATGAGATAATTGGCGATAATTTGTGGAGCATAACCATCCTTAGCTCGCATGACGATGTCTGGGAATCTGGTAATGAGTTTTTCAATGAGATTGACCGATTCTGGCAAAATAATATCTTTTGTAATCCCCTCCTTCTCTGCTTTTTCTATAATGGAATTTGCTCTCACAGCTGAATATTGGAGATATGGGCCAGAATCACCTTCAAAAGAAATAGAAGCTGATGAATCAAAAATAATATCACTACCAACAGATGAACGTAGGATCGTATATTTGATAGCACCAACAGCGATCATTTCTGACAATTCTTCGGCTTCTCCAGCAGAAAATTCTCGGTCTTTTATCTTTTCTTTCACCAAATCCTTTATATCCTGAAGCAAAGCTTCTGCGGTTATGACATTACCTGTACGTGAAGACATTTTTCCAGAAAGGAAACGCATCATGCCATGACCAATATGCTTGGTCTTTGAACCATTCTTCTCATCAATCAAAGATATGACTTTGGTAAGAACTCTAAAATAATCGTTTTGTTCACTAGCTGTAACTATTATTGATTGGTCAGTTGTAGGATATTTTTTAAATTTAGTTATATTCAAACCAAGATCTTTGGCTTCATAAGTAGGTATTCCATGAGCGTTGACGAAAACTCTGGTGTGCAAACCATATTCTTCTCCTTTGAAAACAACAGCCCCTTCACTCTTTTCAAAAACTTTTCCCAAATTGGAACTGACCGTCGCAAGTCCAATACTAGCCATTTCACTTTCGTAAATATAATCATCAAATTTTGTACCCAATGTTTTGTACAATAATTCAAAGTGATCCAAACTCCACTTCCTTCCCTTTTCATATAATTCATTAACCTTCGGATCTGTCTTGTCATACAAAACTTTATTCAAAGCATCTATTTCTGTTTTTGCATTTGCATCATCATCGTAAGCTTTTGTGCCAAAGACATACATCTTACCCAAAAAATCTGTCCTCTCTTGTATTGGAGCTGACTCTTTTGGCATTTCATCTATATGTTTTTGTACAGCCCAAACTGACTTGGCTATATGCAAACCAATATCTGATGGATAACAAATCCTAGTAACAGAAGTTCCAGAATATTCTACGAGTCTAGAAAGTGACTCACCTATAGAATTACTCATCAAATGGCCGATATGAAATACTTTGAAAGTGTTTGGATCGGTATATTCAACCAAAACTTTCTTACCATTCTCTTTATCAAATTTTCCATAATTTTTTCCAACATTCAAAACTTCTTCGGCTATGAACTGATCTTTAATAAAGAAATTAATGAATCCTGGACCAGCGATACTGATATCACGGATAAATTCTGGCATATTCTTCTTACATTCAAGAACTATTTTGTCGGCCAAAACTTTGGGTGACATGCCCAATTTCTTTGCATTAGCCATAGCTGTATTGGTCGAAAAATCCCCATGCTCTGGATTTTCCGGATAATCGAGATTTGGTACAGCAATATCAGCACCAAACACTGATACAACCCCTTTCAGATATTCGCTCAATTTCTCTTTCATGGGATGTATTCTAGCAAAATATTCAGTATTTTGCCCGAATTATCCAAAATATCTAATACCTGTCAATTGACACAACTACTGGTATTAAGATACTAATGAAATTATCGTTGACACACACGGACGACTCACATAAGATGACAATGGATTAGATCCTTGATTTTGGAGACGAATACTTCGTGCCGTTAGGCATACCTCGTCTATAGTACGCTGTGGCATGCATGATAACCTGTCGCATCATACTGACGTTGCTCCAAGGTATGGTAAATGAGTTCTCAAAATTCAAATACCTGTCTCCCCCTCTTGCTCACCTCGTCCTCTTTAATGTGGGCAAGGGGGTCATTTACAAAAACGCAACATTCATGAATGTTGCGTTTTTCTTTTATATATTTATATATTTAATTGTCTCTGATTCTTTAACACCCGATCTATCCAAAATTCTCATTAATTTTTCCTCAAAATCGCATCAATCTTTTTGGCAATAACCTTGAAATCTTTTTCTTTTCTTCCACGAGTAGTCTCTGCTGCTGTTCCTAACCTAATACCAGATGGATCTGCTGGTGGACGAGTGTCAAAAGGAATGGCATTTTTATTTACTATAATCCCAGCTTTTTCTAATTTCAAACTAGCCTCTTGTCCAGAGACGCCACCAGCACCCTTTTCATTTTTGTTACCCATATTCCAAGTATCCAACAATATAAGATGAGTCTCCGTACCACCAGAGATGAGACGCCAACCGAGGTTAGATAATTCTACCGCCAAAACACTAGCATTCTTTACTACTTGTTTTGCATATTTTTTGAAAGCTGGAGTATTGGCTTCTTTGAGAGCCACTGCAACTCCGGCAATTTGATTTTCATGGGGACCACCTTGGAGACCTGGGAAAACTGCTTTGTCTATCTTTTTATCAAGTTCACGAGCATCAATCTTTACGAAGATGAGAGCCGCTCTTGGACCACGCAAAGTCTTGTGAGTAGTAGTTGTGACGATGTCCGCATATTCAAAAGGTGAAGGATAGGCTCCACCAGCGACAAGGCCCGCAATATGTGACATATCCACCATCATCAAAGCTCCTGCTGTATCGGCGATCTCGCGCATTTTTTTCCAATCAATCGTACGAGGATAGGCAGTAAAACCAGAGACGATGATAGCTGGCTTTTCTTTCATGGCAGTTTCTTTCAATTGATCGTAATTCAAAACTTCAGTCGCAGAATCTAGACCATAAGGTATTTGTTGCCAAAACTTTCCCGTTGCCGAGACTTTGTGTCCATGAGTCAAATGTCCACCTTGAGCAAGTGACATACCCATGATCTTTCCACCTTGAGGCACCAAACCTGTGTACACCGCCAAGTTTGCTGGTGAACCAGAAAGTGGCTGAACGTTGACATGCCAATTTGCCAAAGGCGAATTGCCCCGAGCGTCAGTCGAGGGGCCACTAAGACCAAAAAGTTTCAGAGCCCTCTCTATACAAACATTTTCAATCTTATCTACTATCTCATTACCACCATAATAGCGTTTACCTGGATACCCTTCTGCATATTTATTTGTTAATTCGGAACCGAGAGCCTCTAACACATCTTTGGAAACATAGTTTTCTGAAGCGATCAGATTGATAACTTTCTTCTGTCGTTTCTTTTCAGCTTCTATGAGCTTTTTTATTTGTGTGTCTTTCATGCCCCAATCGTATCATATTGTCCGTGTAAAAAAAGGGGTCCGTCGCAAAATGCACAATGCGACGGACCCACCCACACCCTAACCTACTCGCTTCAGTACCAACCACTCAGGAACGTCAACATGAACACATATGGACGGCAAGTACTGCGAAGAAAAGCAGAAATCAAAAGTACTACTTATATAACCTTACACCTATAGGTGTTTTCTGTCAACTAGTTATTCGCAAGCAGTAAAGTGTTATAATCGCTGTATTATAAACAAAAATATCCCACTTACATGAAGCCATTTGCAGAAAGAACACCTGATACACAATACCGGGACATCCTCAAACAGATTTTGGAAAAAGGTGTACGAACAAAGACTCAACAAGAAGTAGACGCTATCACTCTCATGGGACCTGGTTCTATGCATTTCAAATTGGAAAATGGTTTTCCAATGATTACTGAGAGAAATATGAATCCCAAGACTTCAGAGATGCTAAAGGTAACAATTTGGCAACAAGCTGTAGCCGAAATTTTAGCTTTCATAAATGGTGCTAGAACTTTGAAAATGTTAGAAGAATTTGGTTGTTCATGGTGGGCTCCTTGGGGTACAGAAGCTAAATGTAAAAAACGTGGACTAGAGACCGGCGATCTTGGCCCAGGATCTTATGGAGCAGCCTTCCACGACTTCCCCACATCCGAAGGTTCCACATACAATCAATTCAAAAACATTATAGAACAAATAAAAGAATTTCCTCATTTACGAACCCATTTCATCACACCTTGGATACCTCAATACACTATTCGTGGTGCAGGAAAACAACAAAAAGTCGTCGTTGCACCATGCCACGGCTGGATTCACTTGAGAATTTTGGATAATAAACTAACTCTGCATATGATCCAACGTTCTGGCGATGTGCCAGTAGGAGTACCAGCAAACATGATCCAATACGCTGCCCTACTCATGGCTATTGCACGGGCAACCGGTACTGAGCCTTATGAATACATCCACACTATTTCTGATGCTCATATTTACGTAGATCAAATACCAGCCGTAGAAGAAATGCTTCGTCGTGAGCCAAAATCTTTCCCTACAATGATCATAAATTCTGACAAAAAAGATTTGTTTGATTTTAGAAAAGAAGATTTCACTCTTTCAGATTACGCTCCACACCCAGGCATCAAAGGTATACCTGTGGCAATATAATATGAAAAAATTTATTATCTTGGATAATGTAAGACGAAAAGATCAGACTGAGGTTATGAATGAAATAGCTGATCAAAATCATTGTCCTTTTTGTACAGAAAATCTACTGAAATATCACAAAAATCCTATTTTAAAAGAAGGTAAATATTGGATTCTCACTGACAACCAATGGCCTTACGAAAAGATCAAACATCAGTTACTAGCTATATACAAGACTCACATAGAACATATCTCTGAGATGGATCCAGTGGCTGGCACTGAACTTATAGAAATGTTCCAAACTGAAGCAGTAAAAAGGAACATACCCGGCGGAGGTATCGCTATTCGTTTTGGTAGCAATCCAGAACATGGTTCATATGGCAATAGTGTCCTACATCTTCACGCTCACCTTATAGAACCAGATTTAGAAGCACTAGCCCCAGAGGAATCTTGGAAATTCAAATTTGGTCAACCGAAAAATTATAAGAAGGGTTAGTTTATTACTAAATTGACAACCACTTAAACCTATTATAAGGTTGTTTTGGACGTTACAACAATCAGAAGAAAGAGAGATAGTTATGGAAATACAAAATCCGTTGTTATCAATACCAGGAATTGATCGGATGGACATAGGCTCACTACTCTTTGTAGGAAGCTACAAATACTATTGCCTCATGGTCAAAAACTTACAGGAAGGGATTTGTCCATTCTGTCAGATTGATCACAAAATCAATGAAATCCTTTATGAAAACGATTCGTGGAGGGCGTGGGTTAATCCTGTCCTAGGAAAAAAGAATACCGCACTTCATTTAGTTATTCCTTGTAAGAGGCACATTACTCATGTAAGACAATTGAGGCGTGATGAAGGTGCTGATTTAGTGGATGTGTTTAATTGGGCAGACATAGAATTCGAACTACCTGGTGGCGGTGTCACAATGCGATTTGGAGATCCACTATTCAACGCTGGCACCATTCGTCATCTTCATTGCAACATCCAAGTACCAGACGGTAATGGAAAATTGGAAGTGACCTTAGCAAAAGATAAAGATAAGATTCTTTGGCACTGGAAAGTCGTTGCGATTTACGAAAAAATGCGTTTGGGAACGCCTTTTGAATCACTTTCTCCAGAAGAACAAGAACTGGTCAAAGATCGTCTCGGTTAATAATTAGCAAACAGAACAACAAACGGTCACTTAATTGTGGCCGTTTTCTTTTGTCTCCACAAAAATAATTTCAACCCCCCTACTTTTGAGTATTCTATCCGCATCCAAGACTCCATAACCATCAGCGTAATAAAGTTTTTTGATTCCAGAATAAGCGATCATCTTCGCGCAAGGAGGACAAGGAAAAGTTGTTGCGTACATCTCTGCACCTTCCAGAGAGACTCCTTCTCTGGCGGCTTCAGCGATCAGACCCGCCTCAGCGTGAAGAACTGTAGATAATTCAACATTTACACCTTTATGAAAATCACTCCTAGGATCACCTTCAACATAAGGCATAAATTCTGAAGGTACAGAATGATTATGATTCATAAATAATATTTTTCCATCCTTAACAATCGCCGCACCTATCTGTCTCCAAAAATCCGAGCTCTTTTCAGCTTCTTTTCGTAGAAGCTTAATCATTTGCTTATCGGAATCCTTAACTGAAATCTTCTGATCTATCTCAACGGGGTGACCTTGGCTTGATTTATGCTTATCCCATCGCAAAAATATCGTATCAAAAACAACTTTTGAATCAGGTAAAAATTTACCTTTCAAATCTCTCATAACTTCATCATCTGGCATTATTATTTCTCTATTTCCTTTAGAAATTTTATCCCAATCACAAGATTCAATAATTTCAATCTTTTTGAACCTATGCCACGATTCCAAAGAAGTCTTTACAACCTCTACGGGCAAAGCTCTTATATCTTTCACCAAAGGTACAAACTCTTTTGTTATTTCATTACCGAGAATATACAAAGTTTTGGCTTCCAAATGATTTTCAAAAAATCTTCTATAGCCTTCATGTAAAACTGGTACGTACGCAACAATTACTACTTCTTTTTTTGAAGTAGTAATCTTTTTAACCTTTAGATTATTTCTTTTTACCGGCATTTTTTGGATATCCGAGAGCAGAACTGATCATATCTGCCAATTTTGGTACTATAGCCTTTTCAAACTTCTTGGCGAGCTTGAGTTGAAGAAGTCTAATCTTGGCACTAGTAGAAGTTGTAGCCATTGGCGCCAACGTAACGACTTTTCCACAATATGAACTCATCTCTTTTACTTCTTCTTTTGAATATTTCTCCAAAGTTTCTTTTGTAATAATCAAAACGTCTGGCTCAACCGTCTTGATGAGATGCCACCTAGGAACATTAAGCTCCTTCAAAGTGACAATATCTACAGAACGAAGATGCGTAACCATTTCCAAACGCTCAGTTTGAGGCACAATAGGGCGATCTGGACCTTTTCTAGCTTTTACCTTCTTATCACTATCTACACCAACAACCAACAAGTCTCCATGCTTCCTAGCTTCTTCAAAATATCTAGCGTGACCGATATGAGCCATATCATAAGTTCCTTGAGTAAGGACTATCTTGAGGCCTACACCCTTACAATGATCTACGAGTCTCTTTAGATGATTGTAATCCGGCACAAAGCGATCCTTGAAATTAGAACCTAGCGCGAATATTCCTCCTCTGGTAACAAATCCTTTTTTAGTCATTCTAGAAGTATAATCTACGAGGACAAGAATGCAATCATGACAAGTTCAAAAATTCATATCTAAATGATAAGTATTAAAATCTATGTAATGTTATAATCTTTTTATGAAAACCTTCATCATTTCCGCCTTGACCGCCGACGGCTTCATAGCCAAAAATCAGACGCATGCCGCAATGTGGACCAGCAAAGAAGACAAAAAGCGCTTTGTTGAGATAACCAAGCGCGCTGGTGTAATGGTCATGGGCCTCAATACTTGGCAGACACTAGGCAAACCACTCAAAGATCGTCTGAATGTCGTCTACTCCCCTACAGAAATACCAACCATGCCTGGGATGGAGATCACGGCACTTCCACCAACAGAACTTCTAAAGAGTCTAGAAGCTCGTGGCTTCAAAGAAGTTGCCATCTGTGGTGGTACAACGATTTATAATATGTTTATGAAAGCTGGTCTCGTAAGTAAACTCTATCTAACCATTGAACCAGTACTTTTTGGCGAAGGTATGAAATTATTCAAAGAAGATCTGGATTTCAAACTAAAACTTTTGAATTGCGAAAAAACTGAAGGAGGAACGTTGCTGTTGGAGTATGAAATAGTAAATTAGAATTTTGAGTGCAAAGTTAAAAGTGCAAAATGCAAAGTTTTAGTGAAAAATTGTTAAGTTTCCTTAACTATTCACTAATAACTACAATTTTGCACTTTGCACTTTTAACTTCTAACTAAGTGAACTTACTTCACATCCACACCCATTGATCTAGCTGTACCGGCAATAATCTTTGAAGCTGCTTCAACTGTATTTGCATTCAAATCTTGCATTTTCTTTTCTGCAATTTCTTTGATCTGAGCCTTTGTAATAGTACCGACTTTACTCAAGTTTGGCTTTCCAGAACCTTTGTCTTTCTTGATAGCTTTCAAAATGAGACTAGAAGCTGGAGGAGTCTTCAAAACGAAAGAATATGAACGATCATCGTAAACTGTGATGAGAACTGGAATCATATCACCAATCTTGTCTTTGGTAGCATCGTTGAACTTCTTGGTAAAATCACCAATGTTGACGCCGGCCTGACCCAAAGTTGGACCCAAAGGAGGGGCTGGGGTTGCTTTCCCTGCTGGAGCTATCACTTTAACTTTTTTGATTATTTTTTTGGCCATAAATTCAGTTTTGCTATCCTACTACATGTTATCTGTTAAATCAAACTCTTTTAAATCACCTCTTGATTATTGGTGTTTGGTTATTGGTTACTCTCTACACTTTCTTTACTTGCAAAAAGTCCAATTCAACCGGTGTTTCTCGTCCGAACATTGAAACCAAAACCTTAACTTTACCTCTTTCTGTATCAACTTCTGCAACCTTACCTTCAAAATCTTTGAACGGACCATCAGAAATCTTGACCAAATCTCCATTTGTAAGATCAATGGAATGTTGAGTTGTACTCTTCTCCATTCTTGAAAACAAAGTCTCAACCTCTTTTGGATCCAAAGGAACCGGAGAAACTCCTGCACCAACGAAGCCTGTAACACGTGGAGTATTTCTGACCACATACCAAGAGTCATCAGTTACTATCATGTCCACGAGAACATATCCTGGATATATCTTCTCTTCCTCTTCAACACGCTTACCAGCTTTGACTTTGATCTTCTTTTCGGTTGGAACAATGACAGCAAAAATCTTATCTTCCATTCCTAGAGATTCTATACGCTGTTTCAAGTTACGTGCAACCGCGTTCTCATAGCCCGCATACGTATGTATTGCGTACCAACTTCTTTCACCTGTTGTGTGTTGTTTGGTCATGATTAATTAAGATTAAAGTATCTTTTTAAGCGTCCCTAAAGACATGTGGATATCTTGTGGATTTCGCAAAGACTTAGAATAATAGCGTAAGTAATCTTTCAAAAACGAAATCTGATACGCCGAGAACAATTGAGACAGCTAGAGAAACGGCAATAACCAAGACTGTAAACCTTATGGTTTCTGCTCGTGTTGGCCAGTTGACGTGATTCATTTCGGCCCTTGTATCCTTGATATATTCAGTAATTTTCATAATTTGTATTAAAAAACCCCTGTTGGGGACTACCTGTGTATAGTATATCTTGGGGGTGGTAAAGTCAAGGAGAATAGATTGACTTTTCATCAATAAGAGGTAATCTCTGAATTAGATAGTAAACACAACTAAATAACATTATGCCAACACTTATTCAACTAATCATCGTTGCGAGATTCGATGACACTAAAAAAGTACTCACCAGAATAGGAAGAACCCCGTTTCCACTTCCAGTCGAATGTGCTCCAACCCATGAACAAGATATGGATATGTGGGTTGAAGATGTACACGACGCAGTCAACATGGAATTGGGCCGGCGCGTTGGTTTTAAGATTATGTCGGAATGTAAAAATACCCCTTTACTACGACACTACACAAGAAAACGAACGGAAGTATTTGCCTTCAAAGCAAACTTCCATTCAGAAGATATCGGGATTGACCCAGAAAAAACTTCTGTATTTACTTGGAGTACCGCTAAAGATATCCGTGAGATGAATTTTGGAGAAGAATCAGATCGAGTAACCTTACTCCTTGCCTTGTCTCAATAACTAGAAACCTATAATCAAAATCAGTGCCACCAAAGAGTGGCACTTTTTTATATATCTAAATTTCTCATAAATATAGAGTCAAGGATTCTTGTTCATATATTTTCTTCGTCACCACATCCCCCCTCCCGGGGGAGGGGTACCTAACGACTTTCCTAACCTGATACCCCGGGGGTATCAATATTTATATTTGGCATACGACCTCGCCCCGCCGACTTCTTCAAAAATCCCCCTCCCTCGCAGGCTTCTTCAAAAAAATTCCTAACTACAATTACGCAATTTCCATACGTCACCGCACTTGCCCAAAAATTTCCCTTCCTCACCAAGAGAAACAGCGAATGATCAAATCCGCTGTTTTTTATCTTATGAGAATTTTTTACTTATCAGATCTTTCTATTTTAATACCGAACTTTTCCACCATTTCCCCAGTCCAGCAATAACTCCACCAAATCTTAATACTACTTAATCTCGTAAGTAATAGAAACACTATTCGTAACCTTCTGCTCACCTACTGGTATCTCAGGCGAAGCTGAAGAAACCTTTGCAGACATCATGTCTCCACCCATTCCATAAATAGGACGTGGGTAATTACTATTATTTTCAGAGAAACTGGTAATACGGACTAGAGAAACACCGAGTTGCTTTGCTAACTCCTTGGCCTTTGATTGAGCATTGGCGATAGCTTCTGCTCTTGCTTTAGCTTTTACAACATCAGGTTCATCAACTGAGAATGAGAGGTTGCCAATATTTTGAACACCCAAAGTCCCGATAGAAGTGAACAACGTTCCAGCTTTCTTCAAATCACGGACTTTGACCACGATGCTCTGACTGACTTCATAACCAGTCAAAATAGATTTTGAAGGAGGACAACTATAGGTTGAACAGACACTACCCTGATATTCATAATGAGGATTTATAGAATAAGATTGAGTCTGAATATCTTTATCAGCGACACCACCATCACGGATTGCTTTCAAAGCAGAATTCATCTTTGCCGTTGCTTGATCTTGAGCATCAGCTACAGTCTTGGCAGTCTCGGTTACACTAAATGAGAATGTGGCAATATCGGGAACAGCGATAGCGTCACCAGTACCTTCAACAGTAATAGTATTGGTAACAATTGGGTTTGGACTAACGTAAAAGATAGATTTGATTTCTTTAACAGAAACAACTATCAAAAAGATAGTTAACAAACCAAAGACCCCCATTAACGACTTCCATAATTTTTCAGGAATATTCATATTATTTGTATTTAGTGATTAATCAACTTATATTATCGCCTTGTTAGGTTTTGAGCAAGAATAATGCAAATACCAACAGACTAAACTTTTTTGCACAAATCCAACAAGTTTTCAAAAAGGGATAGCACGGTCATCGGTCCTACCCCACCAGGAACAGGTGTAATAGCCGAAACTTTGCCTACAACATTTTCAAAATCAACATCACCATAAAGTTTCTTGTTAGGGATTTCATCATCAAGCTTTTTACCCTCAACTGTATTGATACCAACGTCAATGATAATTTGCCCAGCTTTTACATGCTCAGCTTTTATGAGACCTTGCTTACCAACAGCAACAATGACTACATCTGCACTTTGTGTTTCTTTGGCAAGATCGGGAGTTTTACTATGACAAACTGTAACTGTAGCATTTTCATCCAGACACATAGCGGTGATAGGTTTCCCTACCAAGGTTGAACGTCCAACTACTACGACTTTCTTGCCAGAAAGCCCTATCTTATATTTTCTCAAAAGTTCACGAATACCCCTAGCTGTTGCCGGCATGATAGCGTTTTCATTACCATCCAACCAACGTTTTACGTTGTGAGCAGTCAGAGCGTCTACATCTTTATTTGGCAAAATAGTATCAATGACGACATCACGATCAATTTCTGAAGGTAAAGGTAATTGAACAATAATTCCATTTACAGAAGCATCTTCATTGTTCTTTTTTATAATATCTACAAGTTCGTCCTGTTTTATATTTTCGGGCACTTGAATATGCTTCGTATTTACACCGATCTTTTCAGCAAACGATTTTTTGGATTTTATAAATGAAGTAGAATCAGCTCTTTCTCCAACTTGAATAATGACTAAACTTGGCACAAAAGAAAGCTCCGTAACTCTTTTAGCGAGTTCTGGTATAGCTTCGTCGCGAGTTTTCTTTCCATCTAAAATAATAGCTGACATACAAAAAAGCATAGCATATTAGACGAATATACTTAAATATCACCTATTTTGCACTCCATCTAGCAAATATTCCACAAGGAAGCAATCTTGGCTCAGATAATTGAGAATCAGTGTTTTCAGATGTGACAGAATTTTGTCCTTCTTTTATAACAAGTTCCCCTATTTCTATAGAGCCACCATATTTTTCAACCAATGGTAAAAGAATATTTTCATAAGCAACTGCAGAGTAACCTGCTGAATAACCATTGATAAGGAAAAAAGAAGGTTTATCTTTTAGAATTTTGAAACAATCTTTTACAAGTGGTAAAAAGTTTTCTTCAATTTTCCATAATTCATTGTCTGGACCATGACCAAAAGCTGGTGGATCCATGATGATACCATCATATTTTCTATCACGCTTTATCTCACGAGAGACGAAAGCCCTAGCATCATCCAATATCCAACGGACTGGCTTTTTGTCCAAACCGGAAGCTTCGGCATTCTCACGAGCCCAAGCGATAGCGGACTTTGAACCATCTACATGAACAACTTTCGCATCTGCCCTAGCACAAGCCAAAGTAGCTCCACCTGTATAACCAAATAGGTTTAAGACTTCTAGCTCTGCCCCTGCGACAGAATTTTGCACTTTCACTTTTGATTCAGCAGAATCACCTACTGGGTCACTTTGCACTTGTTCTTTGAGCCATTCCCAATTGACCGATTGCTCTGGAAACAGACCAACGTGCTTGAAAGCTGTTGGTTTTATAATAAACTTGAGACCACCCAATTCTATAGTCCACTTATCTACCATTCCTTTTGAAAGTGACCAACCAGAACCTTCTTCCCTAGTAAAAGATCCATTGGCTTTTTTCCATTCTGATATATCCAATTTTTTACTCCACAAAGCTTGTGGGTCAGGACGTGACAAAACAATTTTGCCAAATCGTTCCAACTTCTCTCCATCTCCAGAATCAATAAGCTCGTAATCAGAGCTTGGTTCTGTCACAAGAATGTTGGATTTTTTCATATTATTTTTCTTGATATTTTCTAAAGATTTCCATAGCTACTGCAAACAAGACCGTAGAAGTAAAAGCTGAACCCAGACAATACAAGCAATATGAATGAATTACGAAAACTTGTATATATACGAACCACATAGAAGCCACTAAACCAAATACCGTGAGCAAGAGAGTCCATTTTAATAGCCAAGTCTTCTTACTTTCTAGATATCCGAAGACTCCAATAAGGACAATAAGATAGAAAATAGAACCCATCAAAGAGACTGGTATACCGAGGACTACTGAATATGAACTAGTGAGAACAAGATCACAACCAGCAGTAATAGAACATGGCGGTATACGTCCTTGATAATGTTCCACCGTCAAATAACTTGCATCAACAAAACCGAGCAAAGCTATAATCAAAAGAAATATGATTATATTATTTGGTACTGCCTGAAGCGGATTTTTCAATAATTGTTTTAAATTCATCATATCCTTGTGGGTTTGTTATCGCTTTTCCGTTGACAAAGAAGGTTGGAGTAGAATTTATTCCAATACGAACACCTTCATCGGAATCATTATTAATATGTGCCTTCAAAGTAGAACTTGCCATATCAGCTTTAAACCTTTCTACATCAAGTCCCAAATCTTTTGCATATCCGACAAATGTTAGACTTGCATTTTCCAATTCTGACCATTTGTCTTGGTTTTCAAACAAGAGTTTGTACATCTCAAAAAATTTGCCTTGAACATTGGCGGCTTCTGAAGCTAAAGAAGCTGAGATAGCATTTTGATGTTGTGACAATGGAAAATGTCTGTATACGAACTTGATAGGAACAGTCGTGCTAGCCAAAAGCTTTTCAACAACATAATAGTAAATTCCGCAAGCAGGACATTGAAAATCACTATACTCAATGATCGTAACTGGCGCATTCTCTGGTCCTAGAACATGATCTGCACTACTCACAGGTGCTGGTGTACCCAAACTCTTTCCAGGAACAACTACGGGCTTATTCATGGAAACAACAAGCCCCCAGATGATGAGTCCCAATATAATGATGAAACTAGCCCAAAAAATGTATCGTTTTGTATTCATGGAGCAAGTTTAAAGGAGAAATGGAGGTTAAGCAAGTTGCGTGTCATTACAACAAGTGCAAAGTGAAAAGTGCAAAATGCAAAGTTTTAGTGAAAAATTATTAAGTTTCCTTAACTATCAACTAATAACTACAACTTTGCATTTTGCACTTTTCACTTTGCACTAAAATGACGCCTGAGCAAACCTTAGGAGTAAATAAATACCGGTGAAATTCATAACTAAAGAAATTGGTATCAAAATAGAAATTTTTGTTCTGGAAAGACCGAGTAATGTCAGACCGAATTCGTCGGGTAATGGTGAAGCGATTATCAAAGCTCCCAAGATTGGCGATAACCATTTCATAAAACCCAAATGAAAAGAACTTAAAATATGCTTCATTACAGAAGGTTTGACCGAAGCGATAACATCATCAGCGAACCTATCACGAATGAAAAAGAAAAGGATGAGATCTCCACACATTGCACCTAGAGCTCCCCAAAAAGCTACCGTCATAGGAGAAATGCTGGAAATACTGACCAAAGCCACCGAAGCTGGAGCGATGGTGAAAACTGAAGTAAAAAATATTCCAGCCAAGAAACTTGAAATGATTTGATTTCCAATACTATTTACCAACCAACTTATTATCCCCAGATTTGCCATACTAAAAGCGATGACAGCACCGAGAAAAACAAGTGTAAAATCCTTTGTAAGTTCTTGTCTAGCTTTATTCTTTTTTATTCCTGAAGATTTCCTCATAAAAAATTATAAACCTTGAGTTAAAGAAACAATCTTGTAACCTTGCGATTCAATATTTGAAAAAACTTCATCCAAAATATCCCCTGTAATATTGTCCCCTATGTGCATAAGATAAATATTACCCGGAGCCAAACTTGAAGCAATCAGATTTTTTACTTCGTCTTTGGTCTTTCCTTCTTTCTCCAACCAATCCATAGCATCTATAGTCCAATAAACCGATTGATAACCATCTCTGAACATCTCGGTTATTACCCTACCATCACGATCGCCGTAAGGTGCTCGGAAATATGGTCCTGAAGATTTACCGATTGTTTGCTCTAGTATCTGATCCGTCTTTCTCATTTCCAAAGAAATTTCTTTACTAGAAATTTCCGTCAGATGTGGATGGTCATAAGTATGACTAAATATTTCATGCCCTTCTTCATTTATCTGTTTTGTTATAGCTTGATGAGCTTCTATGAATTTACCTGTAAGAAAAAAAGTTCCTTTTACTTTATGCTTAGCCAAAGCTCCCAAAATTTTACGAGCAGACAAGATACCATCTCCCCCATCAAAAGTAAATATAACTTGTCTTTTTGAGACATCTCCTCTGACTATCTCTCTGGAAGAAACGGCGCGTGGAATTATTTTTTCAGGAACAAAGACCTCTGGCCTTTCCGAAAAATTGCTCCAGATTACCAAAAAAGAAAAAAGAAAGGTCATTAAAATAGATAACTTGGTCTCTGGCGTAACAATAATCTTTTCGTTTTTCTGTTCTGGTGGCATGAGAAAATGGTGAGTACCATTCATTATAACAGACGCGCGTACGTATTGTTTTCCACATGAGACTTTGATGGATTCGACCGACTCTTGCTTTTTATTTTTTTATCAATAGTATTGACTACAACGTATCTCATGTGGGATATACAAAGTACAACAAAAACAACCAAAGGATAAAAACTATGGCTCATATACCTCAATCTGTTTTAGACAGACAACCGGACCTAGAAGGTCTCAAACTCCTTAATCGCGGTAAAGTCCGTAATTCGTACGAACTTCCGGGCCACCCAGACAAAATGCTAGTCGTCGCTTCGGATCGTTGTAGTATTTACGATTTCGTGTTGCCGACGTTAGTACCAGAAAAAGGTCAAAACTTGACCGCATTAAATCATTTCCAGACACGGATAATCAATCCTTTCTGCAATACCGATTTCGTGGCCTGTGGCAAAGACATGAATCAGTATCTTCCAAAAAATCTCCGTGATAATCTGGAACTTCAAAAACGGGCAACAGTGGTAAGGATACATCCGGCGCCCGAAGTTGAAGATATTGTCCGCCTTGTTATGGCTGGAAGTGGCTGGACAAGCTACAAACAAAATCAGACCATATGCGGGCACCGTTTACCGCCAGGGATTAAAGAAGGAGACCTGCTCCCTTACCCTATCTACGCCCCAACTACCAAAGCAAAAGTTGGGCATGATGAACATATGCTGGTCAACGATGTGATCAAAAAATATGGCTTCATGCGTGAACGTTTGGCCCTGCAAGCAGCTTGTGCCATCGCCGACCACGCTTTGAAGTGTGGTATCAGAATGTTTGATACAAAGTTTGAGTTCAGTGGAGAAACAATCGTTGATGAAAGAGGAACTCCAGACTCAAGTCGTTTCGTCGACGAAAAAGAATGGCAGAAGGCACAGAAAGAAGGAAAGCTTCCACCATCTCTCGACAAACAATATGTGCGGGAGTGGGGTAAAAAAATGGGTATTGATAAACGCAACCCTTTGAATCCCGAAGATATCGCCTTCGTCGATTCCGTGAAAGTTCCTTCGGATGTGGTTCATGCGACCACGCTCATATACCGTTACATCTTCTGGAGATTGACTGGTATGCAGATTGAAGTCTATCAAAATAACTTCATGGGTATCAATTCAACTGTAAAAGTACCGCGAATTGAAGTCATCGTCGGTAGTGAAAGTGACCTGTGTCAAACTGGAACTGATATGGTTTCCATTTCGGGCATATCCGACACTCACCTGAGTATTATCAGTTGCCATCGCAACCCCGACGAACTTCGGAAATTCCTCAAAGAAAAAGCTTCCAAAGCTGACGTGTTCATAGCTGGAGCTGGTATGGCAGCCGCTTTGCCTGGAATAGTGAAAGCTGAATTGTGCGCACTTGGACACGTTCAGATCCCAGTCATTGGCGTAGCTTTCAAAGGAAAAACGGAGCAGGATGACCAAGCAGCAAAACTCTCTATTGAATGTTTGCCTGGTCAACCGGTAGAACTCGATCCTGATGGTAGAGCCTACTTTGGACCAGAAGGATTTCTGAAGGCTTGTAAATCAGCCGTCAACGATGAATTTCTGCCGAAAACTAGGTCCAATAAACCAGCACAAATTCATATCAATGCAATTAGTTAAAACTAAAATCAAACCCACTCGAAGAAATTCGGGTGGTGTTTTTTATACAAAAATTTGACAAAAGATAATAAAAGAATAGTCTTTCATTGGAGATAAGTGAAAACTCAACAAAGGAAAAAGTTCTATGAAAAAAATAAGAAATGCGCTCTTATCTGTATTCCATAAAGATGGAATTACTGATTTCGCGCAAGAATTGGTAAAACTCGGATTCGTCATATACGCCTCTGGTGGTACAGCCAAACACTTGAAAAAGGATGGTATTGAAGTTGTGGATGTTGCCACCCTGGTCGGCGGAGAAGCCATTCTTGGGCACAGGGTAGTTACCCTATCACGCGAAGTTCATGCCGGACTGTTGGCAAGAAACATTGAAGATGACTTGAATGAGCTCTCTCGTCTACGTATCCCCTTCATTGACCTTGTCTGCGTGGATTTGTATCCACTCAAACAAGAGATAGCCAAACCGGATAGTACGCTCATGAAAGTGATTGAGCAGACTGATATCGGTGGTCCAACAATGATTCGTTCTGCCGCAAAAGGTCAACGTATTGTCGTCTGCGATCCAAACGATCGTGAACGAGTCATCCAATGGTTCAAAGCTGGAGAACCTGATGGAAATTTCATTGAAGAATTGGCATCCAAAGGCGAATACACCATCAGCAAATACTGCATGGACTCAGCCCGTTTTCGAAGCCAAGGAAAATACCACGGGATCTTCGGTGAAAAAGTTGATACTTGTAAATACGGTGAAAATGCCTGGCAGGCACCGGCACACCTATATTCGACTGGCACTTCCGACCCACTTGCCCTCGACAAATTTATTGTAATCGAGGGTACGCCTCCAAGCTACAACAACTGGTGCGACGTTGATCGTCTACTCCAAACAGCGACTCATATCGCTGAAGGATACGCAATCAACGAAGGTGTCGGCACAGCAATCGCTGTTGGTGTGAAGCATGGAAATTCATGTGGTGCATCTGCTGGACCAGATCGAGCTGAAGTAGTAAAGAAGATGATGACGGGCGACCCATTGGCTATCTTTGGCGGACTCGTCATGACAGACTTCGAAGTAGACGAGGCTTTGTGTGAGTCGCTTATAGGCAAAATGTTGGACGGTATCATCGCTCCAGCTTTTACTGAAGGTGCTGTCGCGTTACTTCGTCGCAAAGGTAATAAATGCCGATTCATCATCAATCCAGCACTAAACGAACTTGTCGGAAATCTGGATCGAACACCTCGTTTCCGTTTCGTTCGTGGCGGATTCTTAGTACAGCCAAACTACACATCTATTCCCGATTTTGAGCGAGGAGAGATTATGAGGCACGGAAAAGCAACTCCTATGCAAGAATGCGATATGATGCTCGCTTGGGCGATTGGCTCAACAAGTAACAGTAATACTATTACTCTCGTTAAAAACGAACAACTCATCGGTAACGGTGTTGGTCAACAAGACCGTGTCGGTGCAGCCAAGCTGGCAATAGAAAGGGCGATTCGTTCAAAGCATAACACCCAAGGTGCAGTAGCTTATAGCGATTCGTTCTTCCCTTTCCCAGACGGTCCACAAACACTCATTGATGCTGGAGTCAGAGCAATCCTAACATCAAGCGGTTCAGTGAAAGATCAAGAGACAATTGATCTCTGTACCAAAAACGGAGTCGCTCTTTACATGCTTCCAGATTCTATCCTCCGAGGATTCTTTGGACATTAAAACAAAAACTCAAATGCCGTACCCATAAACAGGTACGGCATTTTTTATACAAAAATCCCCCGAGTTTCCTAGGGAGATTTGTGACAAGATATTCAATCACTTGATTTGGTAGCAAGACGAACACATTGTGCACTACCAGAATCCGTACAGACATATATAAGACGAACAATCACTTTATCACCGATCTTAAGTGGTGGCGCCGTAGATGAAGGAAAAGCGATACGAGTAAAAGTTTTACCTTTATCATCTGTGAAAGTCACTTCAATAAAACCTGCGACAGAATTGGTTGAGCCACGAAAAGATGGTAGATCAATCACCTTTTTCACTGTTCCATACTTGGTTCCCCAATATTCCAAAATATCGCCGTTACCAGATTTAACAGTAGCATAAGGATTTTTATTCCAATCACCTGCACATCCAGCAAGAAACATACAGATACTAACAAGGAACATTCTCATAATTTTCCTTTCTATTTACTAACCTAACAAAACTATATACCCACAAGACCGGTGAGTCAAAGGACAAAAAATGGCATTCCTAGGAACTAAACGTAGTAACAAATCCCTCCAATTTTTTAGCTAACATTTTCTCATTATCTCCTCCTGTAGATAATGTTTTATGCATTTCATTTAAAACTTGTCCCCTATGTATACTATATTTACCACTCTCTTTGATTAACCTCTCCTTGATTGAATTATAATAAGACATCAACTGTGGATCAGTAGTTATAGCCTCTCTTATTCGTAATAATTGTTCACCTGTAATACCACCGAGCAAACCTTCAGTTGGCGGTGTCGCCAAATCATTGATAACTTCTTTCTCTGGCGAAATCTGACCATGACCTTCTTCAAAAACTGGTTCTGATTCATTTTTTGGTAAATTTTCCATATGTAAGAATCATATCAAATTAAAAAGCCGACAACAAATGTCGGCCTAAAGGTTACCAGCGAAAAAATCGAAAATCTTCACTGGTAATTTGTCTTGGAATATTCAATCTTCTTTTAACGTATTCCTCGCCACCATTTTCCAAAAAATGTCTCATTAATTCCTCATCGTTGGGTTCATGTCTCAGAGCCCGCCAAGCGAAGAAACGATTTACGTTACTCTGTGCTTCCCGTACAACTTCTTGGAAGATCTGATCTACAAGCATAGAACACCTCCAAGGTAATTATATCTCTCTTACACCGATTCTGGATTACAAAAGTGGATAAGTATTGATCATCCAAATAGTGTAATTCAAAAACATGGCAACACCTGTAAGATAACTCAAAGATTAAGGATTAACTATAAAATTAAGGTACTGACTCACTTCTTTGTTGATGTCATACTCTTGTGCACAAACTGAATTTATACTGATCAAACTACAATAAAGCGTAACCTGTAATCTATATGTATCTTTAACTAAAGGAACATTAAGGTGCCACACTTGCGCATTTGGGTTATAAGTAGCATTACCAGACCAAACTCCTTGCCCGTCGTTGTTATATAACCTAGCTTGCACATTAAAACCTTTTGAATTATCAGCTGGTGTTCCATCACCATTTTCTGTCTCAATATTCAAATTCATAGACTCCCCTACTCTGTAAGAATCCATAGCTCCCATTATTGATTTAATAACAAATGGCTTATCTGCCCTTTGACGTAATGGTGCTGAAGATTTTATCGTAAACACATCACTTGTATAACTATATCTCCCAGCGTAACTCAATAGCTTTATTCGGTATTGTCCTGGGTAAACAGTAAGGTTATTTGGAATAACATAATCAAATCTAGCATTCGTAATATTCTTATCATCCAAACTAGCTCTCTTGTATATTTGCATACCACCAATCTTTGAATCATCACCTGAAACAAGTTGGATCGTAGACACGTCAATAAGTTCTGGATTCCATTTGATAGTAATAGGATTTCCTAAAATAAAAGAGTCTCCAAATTTTGGCGAATCAATTACAGCTAATCCTGTCTGTTCATTTATATTTTGAACATTCAAATAAGGAGCTTTACCACGAGGTGGCATTTCACTATTAGTAATATCCGTATTAACTGAAATGGTGGTGACAACTTTATTAGGATTATAATAATAAATTGCACAACCAATAATTAACGCAACAATTACAATCAATAATAAAACGATGAGAGTTTTTCTATAATTTTTCATGCACCAATTGTAACATTTATAAAATAAAAAAAGACAAACCGCAGAGAGTAATCTCTACGGTTGTTTGAATACAATTTTTTTCTACCACTTAATTTGAATAGCGCTCATGAGTGTGAGGCGTTTGTATTGAGCAGGGATATGAAGATCTCTCCGCGTTTGTTGACTAATTGCTATATCCCCAGACAAAACATAGAGCTTCCCGCCACCATTCGGAAATTGTTCGCTCTCGTCCTTCCAGAAACCGCTACCGCTTTCCCCATTCACACTTTCATACAACATGACGTAGAATGCATTTGTAACCGAGTTTACAGCCTCACCCACTATTTCAAACTGCTCACCAGTTGTAACCGAGGTTACCCTGAAAGGAGTTACGGAATTGAGACTGAAATCATGTTGTGACGGAGATGATGCAGAGATAATAACCTTCGATGTTCGGGAAATTTGTCCAGCATCACCTATATAACAGATTGCAATGTCTTGAATTCCTTTCGGCGACGATGACGTCCTCAGACTATCGAGGACGACTCTGGAAAGATGCCCTTGTGAGGTAAAACCACTTGGTCCAAGCACATGATAATCATAAAAATCGGAACCTGGATCGGTCTCCGAAAAGAGATGACTAGCCGTAACAATAAAAGAGGGTTTTTCATCCTTACCGAGCACCATCGTACCACAAGCGGCGGCATACTTTCCTTTACTGAAATAGACCGGACGAAGTAATTGGTGGACGTTAGTCGACGATTTATGATTGAGATTATAATCGTATCTTGCTTGCAACTCCTCTTGCGAATGATTTATTGTGTCTGGTTCTTTTGTGAACCAAAAAAATATAACTGCAGCCGTGGACACAACCATAATCACTGAGACAAATCGCCAAAAATTGGACTTATTTCTTTTCTTTTTCTTCACATTAACCTTTCTACGTTATTGGTTTACATTATGTCTATGTACAAAATTTTACTAACCGTATCATTATTAATATAACTTGTCAAATCAGAATCGGTGAATTCTTATTCTAAATACAACAAAGCTTGCAAGCTAATTCACTTTAAACATGTCAAAAATCACTTAAAAAAGTGACAAAAAAGTAGCTAAATATTGATCATCCAAATAGTGTAATTCAAAAACATGGCAAAACTAACCCATAGAATGTAAGGTATCAATAAATACGCTGCTGCTTTTGAAATTTTGTAGAAAGAGATGATAGTAGCGAGAATAGCCATCCAGAGGAAAAGTATTTCTATGAAAGCGCCACCGGGACTGTGGATTCCAAAAAAGATGATAGACCAAAGTGTATTGAGTACAAGTTGTCCGATAAATATAGATAATGCAATCTTCACATCTCTCCTCTCAAGTCCCTTTTTCCAAATCAAAAATGCAGCTATTCCCATAAGTACAAAGAGTGTCGTCCAAACCGGACCAAATACCCATGAAGGTGGATTGAAACTTGGTTTAATGAGAGTTGAATACCAACCCGTAACGGAAGGACTAGTAAATACTGTTCCTATAATACCAGCGAGCTCTGAGACGACTATAGCGATTATTAATTTGAGAGGATTGGAGATTTTCATCTCATAATTGTAACATTTATAAAATAAACGTAACTATAATATGAGCATATTGCACTGTTCCTTAATGAGATTCGACACAGGTATCGCTTCACTGACGTCCATAAGATTTGAGTCGGTATATCGACTTGTCGAAATCTGGGACTCAGATGGATGTAGCAACCCTAAATTGTGACCAATCTCATGAGCAAGGATAGATACCAGAGTTTCTGGAACAAACCACTCATCAGTTTTAGGATTTTGTACAGGTAAATATTTCCATGGAATAACTACGCTTTTATTAGAAGCGAAGCCAGATTCGGGTTTACCTGAAGATGTATTGATAATCCTATTTCCGATAATATAAACAACGTAATCATCTTTAGATAGACCGATCTGTTGTCTAATATCATCGATCCAAAGTGCGTCACTTTTTTGATCAGATTTAACAGATATAACACCTTCCCCATTTAATCTTGAAAACATAGAATTGAATGATCTCCCGTTTACCGTCTTGAGTGTCTTAGAATCTTCATACAATATTTTTCCTAAAGTAAAACCAACATCGCACTGACTCCAGATTCCATTGATCTTGGGAATTATCTGATTCGCAATAACATTTTCAACTACACCACTAGAAGTGCTGGTAGATTGATCACCAAACTCTGTATCCGTGTCTTTGACGATAATAAAATTTAATTTTTTAGGAGACGTAGAAGTATTTTTTCTTTGAATATTTTGTGTATAAGTGTTTACCACCTTACTCAAGTCACCATACAGTATACGTACAGGAAATGGTCTACTGGTTCTACCATTTGAGTCAACGACAGTAAACGACTCTGTAATTACATTTCGCTCATCACCAGCATTAATAGTATTCGTGATCGAACCAGAAATATCACCTTCAGTTCCGAGAGGGCGTAAATCAACATTATTTACCTTATCAGTGGATTCTAGATGCTTTATTACTAATCCAACGACATTTTTATCATAACTTCCAAAATCAATTGTACCTATCATCGTTGAGCCGAGTGGATATTGTGTCTGAAAAGATACCCCATTTATTACTGGAGCACCTTCTGGTGGCATAACGATAAAACCATATATTACGAAAGCTGCGAAAGACAATATTAATATACCTAATATAATGAGTATGACTTTTTTCATACCAAAATTATACCAAGAAAATACAACTTCTGTTAGTGTTAACTTTTATAATCATTCGACTTATTTTCACCTTGGGGTGCCTATCGGGATTCGAACCCGGACTGGAGGTTCCACAAACCTCAGTGCTAACCATTACACCATAGGCACCATATAACTAAACGCTTACAACCTATAACACACCTAACACACCACCTAACTACTCATAACTCGGTGGTACCTCCTTTATACCAGATTTATGGCTACTTAGTCGAGCCATGGCATAGAACAACGAAGAGAGCCTATTTAGGAAAGCCAGAGTTTCTGAACCAACTTTTATACTCTTTTCCTCACAAGCCCCGATCAACCTACGTTCAACCTTACGTGCCAAGGTCCTAGAAATATCCAATAATGCAGTCAGCTCTGTTCCACCAGAAATCAGAAAAGTTTTTATTGGTGGCAATTCATGTTCTATAGCATCAATCCAAACTTCCATCTCTTTCACCTTCCCTTTTGTAATCTCCTTATCCGAACCAGCCGTCTCCGCTTGAATAATGAAAAGATTATTTTGTACCCACAACATGATATCAGCAAAAGATTTTCCTTTGACTGATAAATTTTTATCGTAGGCTTTCACTTTTACCAAACCAATAAAAGAATTAAGTTCATCCAAAACACCCAACAACTCGGTCTGGCAAGAACTTTTGGAAATACGTCCGCTAGATTTGGCGAGAGTCCTCGTTGTTCCATCATCCCCTTTTCCAGTGTAAAGCATATGATAAGTGTAACTCAATAACTGTTATTTTAGTACACATAGCGACCTTTTGTATTTCATTGTAAACTATGAACTATCATGATCCCTGTAGGACGACCACAACATCTAGGTAGTAAGACTTTTATAATAATGTTTTTGAAAGGAGTAGCCCCCGGATTGGTTCTAATGATACTTGTTGTTGTTTTATCATTCTTCAAGGAAACAATCGCTCAAAACTTAATAACAAACCTTTCTCTCATGAGTGAGGCTATACCGTCACTAGGAAACATCATCTCCTCTTTTATTCCCTTACTCATCCCAGCACTATTTTTCTTAGCAGTAATATTAGGATGTCTCGGTATAATTATAAATATACTGCAATACAAATTCTTCGTTTTTACTATTGAAGAATTTGGTCTCCGACTCAAAAAAGGAGTTTTAAATATTGAAGAAATAGTCATACCCTATCGTCAGATGCAAAACATAGATGTGACTAGACCACTTATTTACAGACTATTCGGCATAAGTAGATTGGTAATATTTTCTGCTGGGCACGAACAAGTTGGTGAGCCAGAACAAACAGATACTGTCTTTGATCCGATAGATTGTGAACTAGCCCAAAAAATCCGAGAACTTCTAGGACGTCGCATCGGTGTCCAAGTCGTTGAACACGAAAGTGAAGCAGACAGAGAAAATTTTGTAGATAAAATAAAATCTATCTAATATTGTGCACGGGAGAGGACTCGAACCTCCATGCCCTAATGGGCGCTACCACCTCAAGGTAGTGCGTCTACCAATTTCGCCACCCGTGCGTACAGGGACAACTATAGCTGAAAGGGTGAATATTATCAACAAAAAAACATCGCTTTCGCAATGTTTTTTAAATATTATTTTGAAACTTCTGGAGTTACCACCGCTTCGGGTGTAGTCTCAGCAACTGCTTCAACTGAATCGCGAGTAGTCATGATACGACGCATCTTGTGACGAATCTCCTTGGCAGCCTTACGACGGATGAAATATAGTTTTGAACGGCGAACCTTGGAACGACTGACAGTCTCAATCTCATCAATCATTGGAGAATATAATGGAAATGTTCTTTCTACTCCAACACCATCAATAACTTTGCGAACTGTGAAAGTTGCGCCAGCTTCTAGACCGTGTTTGTGAGACATGATGATACCTTCAAAAGCCTGCAAGCGGAACTTACCCTTGTCTTCTTCAATCTTCTGCCAGACGCGAACAGTATCTCCAGGATGAATAGCCTGCTTTCTGCGCTCTGCGACATTGACTGTTGTTATTACCTTGGTTGCCATAGTGGAACTACCTTATCATATGGACGATAAAGATTCAATACCCAAGGCCTTCAAAGCTGTTTCAAAGTCCTTTGGTAAAGGTGCGGACACTTTGACCGTCTTGCCTTCAATGGTTACAAACTCAATAGACCTTGAGTGTAGTGCTAGACGTTCAAAACCCAAAGCTGTAGGCCTTTTTGGAGCATATAGGCTATCGGCAACCACAGGATGGTTCACCGCATTAAAGTGAACTCTAATCTGATGAGTCCTACCTGTTTTTGGTTCCACTTCTACAAATGAGAACTTCTCTTCTTTTGCATCTGGATTTTTTGGGTCTGCCCACTTGCCATTACCTTTCTTGGTCCAATATGTCTCAGCTGTTTTCATTTCTCCACGAGCACCTCTCTGTGCAGAATATTTTCTGAAGTCTCCCCCACAACGACCTATCGGTCTATTTATGGTACCAAACTCTTCTTTCATATCTCCCCAAACAAAAGTTAAATATCTTTTTGAAATTGTTCTATCTTTAAATTGTTTTTTCAAATTGGCATGACCTTCTGAATTTTTTGCAATAATAAGAACACCAGAAGTTTCCCTATCTAGTCGGTGAACAATACCTGCACGGTTTACAGGCTTGCCTTCTTGATCTGTCATAGGATCACCCACGTCGACAGTTTCTGGATAGTGCTTTACTATCCAATCTGTGAGGAATGGACCCTCTGCACGGCCATCAGAATGCACCATAAGTCCTGGTGGTTTGTCTACAACAAGGCAATCCTTGTCTTCATAGAGAATTTTGATGTTTTCTATTGCTTTATTGCTCATATCTAGAATATACGCTAATCTGTATACAAGCGCAAAGATTTGATCAAATTATGCGCGATTAGCAGGAATCACGCCTGCGCTCTTAGCTGTCTTGGTAGGTATAAGCGAGATAGCTGAAAAAATATAGTTGCAGATAGAAAATCATATCTGCGCTCTTAGCTCAGTTGGTAGAGCAGCGCTTTTACACAGCGAAGGTCGGGGGTTCGAATCCCTCAGGGCGCACTACTTCACAACCCCGTAACACACGGGGTTGTTTCCTCCTACACCAAGGTTTCGGAAGGACAAGTCGAAGTGCAAGCACAAAAAATATTTACATTAAAAAGCTGGATATGTCCCCTCGGAAGGAATCGAACCTTCATCAACGGCTTTTATGTCCGCAAAGTGACGGTGGTTCATATGAAATGACGAGTCCCCCTGGCAAGAATCGAACTTGCATCAACGGCTTAGAAGTCCGCTGCTCTATCCATTGAGCTACAAGGGGTTGTATTGAAAATAACACATTAAGTCACAAGAACCAAGGGTTAAAAGATTTTCAACTAAATGGAAGGATCTCCGGGACCATTGTAACCTTTTAATAAACCTGCTCTAATATTGGCCTTCTCTTCAAAAACTTTCAAAACACCATCCAATGTTTGCGTATCAACCATTGATGAATCTTGCGGTTTCGTAGTAGAAATTCTATTTTTTAAACTCACATCAAAATATCTATACTTTGATAAACTCAAAAATATAAGGGTGAGCATTATTATGAAAGAAATACCAACGATGATAGCCCAGTCAACATGAGAGTCTTTACCAATACGACGCCATACCGATCTGGATCCTATGACCACAGGAACTTCGGTTTTTGTTATTTTTTTGAATTTAAAAAACTTCATATTTTTATATTGACGATGGAGTTGAAGATCCTACAAGCATAGCTATCTTCATATTAAAAGATAGATTCCATATAACCTTTGAAGCTGGAGTTGACCCACTCTCATTGGAAGTGTTCGCCTTGATCTCATCTATAGATATTTTATAAGGCAGAGTTTCTGTTAGAGATAATGCTCGCATAACAGATGACCAGGAACCTTGAATAGTTATACGCATACTCAATACTCCCTCTTTACCGAGAGGAGCACCATCTAAATTATCAGAATCTATAGAACTAATAGAAACCTTGCTACCAGATTCTGTACCAAGTGCTTCAATTACTTCAATAAAATTGACGACGTGACCAGAGTCTACAAAATAATTTGGTAAACTCTTCCACCTTGAAGCCGTAGACTTGTAAGATTCAAGAAAACTTTGTTCCTGACTTTTCGTAAGAATCAAAGAGTTGGATGTAGTCTGAGCCTCTACTATCCTATCAAGGAAAACGTCTACCATATAATACATATACCCATAAACTGCCCCAGTAAAAATGACTAGAGATAATGAGAGTGCAAGAATTGTTGAGCTTCTGTTCTTCATTATTTTAATTTCTTATTAAGTTTCAACGAAAACTGAATATTAGAACTCTTTGCCAATTCAGAAACAGGAAGTTCTACTTTATTACCGACAGCCATACTCTCAAAATTACTCTTGAAAGCTAACAGAGCGTTACGTGTAGGAGATACACCTTGAATCACCATGGTAAATGTCGTGGTAGAAACTTTTGTAGCAATGAATGAATTGAACCTAACTGTCTCTCTTATACCCACTACCTCATTCACCAACTCGGATATTCTCGGAGAACCTTGTCCCTCCTTCAGAGAATTCATCATCACCAACGAACGAGCAAAACTTTGTTGAACATTTTTCAAATCATTATTATTGGATCCTTTTGAAACATCTGCTGTATTACCACCAACTTCCCTTTCTGTAGACAAAGCTCTGATGAAAGTTGGAGCAAGGAAAGCCATACCGACGAAAATCGCCAAAGAAAGAGTAAGACTCAAAACAAGTACAATACGCTTGTAATATTCTCTACGAAGTACGATTCTTTCTTGTAATGGTAAAAGTGTATGACGCATAAAATTTATAGATCCATAGCCAAACCAGCAGAAACTGAATAATCCAAAGAATCTTCCTTGGAAATCGGTGGCACATAACTATCAACCGAAAAAGCGTTGGTCCAAACATTTCCTACAGAAACAACAATATCGGTACCTTTTATAGACTTACCTATATCGCCTTCATATTTTGACGCGCCGTTACCGACAATAACAATGCGTACTATTCTTGACGTCTTGGTTACATGTGATTCCCAGTAAGCATAGATTTTTTCCATTTCAGCAGTAAGAAGTGCTATGCTACCACCTGTTTGACTACCCCAAGTGACAGTAGAAGTAAAACAGACTACTCCTCCGGAAACTATATAAACACCAGTCTTTTTGTGCATAATATGAACAATCATGACGGTACTATCTTCTGTTTCTGGAATAATGGTCCTAGCTATAGATTTTGGGACTACTTCAAAAGCCATTGGGGAAATGCCTGCATTACGCAAAAGAGAAACTACTTTTTCTACATAAACTTTTGGCACAACCGAAACACTGGCACGCAGTTTACCACCAGTAACTGACATAGGTAAGATATCAAAATAAAAAACAGCATCAGAAGCAGGTAGAGGAACATTCTCTTCTAATTTAAATTCAATATTCTGAGCGATAGCTACACGGTCAGTGGTAGAAATATCAGTTTGAAAAAGATAAGCCTTTTCTTCTGGAATAGAAACTTTCGCATACAAGAGCTTGTATTCTTTATCTAATTTTTGAAGAATATCACCGAGAGCTTTTTCATCTTTTATATCACCACCATCAATTAGTCCATTAGGTAATTCCAAAGAGGTATATTTTGCAATCTTAAAATTTGGAGCTCGGCCAGAATATTCCAAACAACGAATAGCGTCGTCGGACATATCTAGACCTACGTGTCTCATCATCAGAAACTTAGGAGGTGGTATCAACTTGAAGAACAACGACATGTGCATGGGTTAATTATAGCACTGCATGTCATTCCCGCGAAGACCTTTTTGTTGTCATTCCCGCGAAGGCGGGAATCCATGGTTACCAAAAAATCCATTTATAAATAATTATAACAAACTATTATCTCGTAATAATCCTGGATTCCCGCCTTCGCGGGAATGACACAACAATTAAAAATTAGAAATTCTCTCTTTCTCTTTCCTCGCTTTCAACACTTCCCTAATCGGTGGTAACGCTGAAAGTATGATGATAATAACGACCACTGGTATCACATAACGATCTGGATTTGGAATAAGAGAACCTAAACCATAACCTAGCCAAAGCATTGCCCATGTCCAAAGAAATCCTCCTAAAACGTTGTAAGCAAGAAAAGTCTTGTATTCCATCTTCCCTACACCAGCCACTATCGGTGCAAAAGTTCTGATGATAGGCATAAATCTAGCCAAAATAATAGTCTTCTTTCCGTATTTTTTATAAAATTCTTCAGCTCTAACAATATGTTTTTTATTAAAAAATATAGAATCATCTTTTGTAAAAATAGCTGGGCCGATCTTTTTACCAAAAGCATATCCCAGACTATCTCCAGCTACAGCAGCCAAGAAAGTACAGATTAAAAGTAAACTAAAAGAAATATATCCTTGTGAAGCAAAAAATCCGGCTGTAAACAAAAGAGAATCTCCTGGAAAAAAGAAGCCAAAGAAAGCGCCTGTCTCTAGGAAAATAATAGCGATGACACCAAGAAGTCCCAAAGTTTGCACTATTGTCTCTGGGTTTATTAAATTAAAAAAATAAGATAAATCCATTTTATGCTGCCAAAGTTCCTGCTGGAATCGTGGAATTAGGTTCTAATAATGAAAATCCTCCTTCGTTAGTTGAAACAGCAAATATCATACCGTTACTTTCATATCCTTTTATGGTGCGTGGTTCTAGGTTGGTGACAAACATACAAGTCTTCCCCACCAAACTAGCGGTATCTGGGAATTTCAAAGCAATACCAGATACAATCTGCCTAAATTTTGGAACTTTTTCTACAACTTTCACCGCACCTTCTACAGCTGGAATACTTGCAACAATACCTTCTACAGCTGGAGCCGTCTTAACTTCTTCCATTTCACCAAAATCAACCATTAGTTTTAATAGTTTATCTGTATCGGGAATTTTTTCAGCTGAAATAATTTTTCCAGCTCTAATCTCAACTTTTTTGAATTCTTCGTAAGTAATCATGGTTTTATTATATCTTAATTATTCTTTGCTACGATCCAAATAACTTTGAAGTATAAGCGCTGCCGCTGAAGCATCTGACAAATCTGTTTTTCCCTGAAAACGCTCCGCTTGCATACTTGTCATAAATTCTGCTTCAAAATAGACCTTGAAACCTTTCATCTCCAATTTTTCTTTTAGCTCAAGACTATCCAAAAAAATTTCATTTGGTTCTCCTTTGTAATTTCGTGACTCCCCCATAACAATCTCTTTGACTTCATTATCAATAGCGATCTTTTCTATCTCTTCAAAATAAAATGGGGTGTTCTGTATAACTGATAAAGGCAAAGCGAATTGTCTATTTTCATCAGAAAGAGCCAACCCTATCCTTTTGGATCCATAGTCTATACCGAGTATACGTTTGTTCTTCATAATTTGGTCATATTACAATATCAGTAAAATCATTGCGAAACAATGCTTTTTCGTTTAATATAGCTGGAAAGCCCTTCGACAAGCTCAGGGCTTTTACAAAAACAAAAGGATGGGTGGCTGAGTGGTTTAAGGCAACAGTCTTGAAAACTGTCGTGCTCGCAAGGGCACCGTGAGTTCGAATCTCACCCCATCCGCATCGTATTCAAATCAGTGTTTTTAGGTGCCAAAGCGAGCACCTGATACTGATTTTTAAATAAGTATTGAACCGCCTGTCGCGAACAAACCGCTTCTATAACAGGGCTTAACATAGCCACGCTGTAGACTAGACAGAGCTTGACTTTTGTATTGTAATATGCTAGACTTAACCTAGGTCAGAACATTGATTTACAAGGCTTTAAATAGGTGCGCCTTTGAGCACCAGCACAAGGAATTTGTGATAATGACAGAAACCTGGGCTTACTCTGGAACGAGGGTTGGTGTCACAGTCGACATCTTCCTTGGAATCAGAAAGCCATTCGATAAACCCTGGAAAGATTACTGTGCAAGCATAATGATTGGGGGTCAGGTCATACTGAACGTTAAGAGCGGTTCTCGCGATCCATTGCAAGAGATGATTCTCGATACCTTGCGTCAAAGTGGGGTAAAAGGAAAAGTCAGATTGCAGGATGGCGTGAGAATAAGGATGACCGATTCCACAGTTCAACCTTGCTCGGACTTCACCTATTTCGAAGGATTGGCACGGCAGCTTGAAACCGTTGGTTTCATAGTTGAGCGTCCGCCCGAGGATTGGCCAGAGGTTTGGTAGAAGGACGGAGCTAACCTTCAATACAGAAGCTTCAATCGTTGTCACCTTTCTAAAAGCGTGAGTGTCGTGTGCAGCACGGGAAATGGAGAACCTAATTCTCCACTTTACTGGATTTACAATTGAAAGATTGCGAATCCTGAGAGTTAGCTCTTTAAAATCAAATACTTGCGATTCGTCATAGCAGAAAGTTACTCATTTTGAGCAATTCTCTGCTATGACGAAACCATTGTGGCCAAGTCGATAGCAGCAACATGAACAGGAATGTTCACAAACAATGCACCCGGAAGGGTTCTTTGGGAAAGAATACGCATGAATGCTACAGAAAAAACTCGTCGGCTGATTCAGGGCTCAGAAAACATCAACAAAATGCGGCAAGAAATTGACGTGCTAATAGGAACCCTAACTGGGCTTATCCTAAAAAACATCACATTCTACGAGACTAGCTTTCAGATCCCAACGCCGCTAGGATACTGGAAAATCGAGAAGAAAGGGAAAGAGGTTACGTTCAACTGTTGGATCAAGCTTTGCCATCCGGGGGATTTACTTGGATACGACTCGAGAAGCCAGCTCGAAATCCACATGAAGGCTGTTGAATCGGTCTATACTTCACTCCCACCCTTGGTCGAAGGCCTCTTCAAGGTCTTAGACGGCCTGGAAGAAGACTGCCAGTCACTAGTATCGGCCTCGTATGTCTTTGAAAAGACAGTCGCAAGCTAAATGATGTTACGCACCCTCGAGCAATTCGGCTCGGGGGTTTATTGTATATATGCTAAACTTAAAGCTATTCGGACATCGTCCCAAGCTCTCCGCCATTGGTCGCCATAGCTCTGCAAGAGCGACGGCGACCTTCGCCATTTATTAAGAATTTAAAAAAGCCGACCACTATTGATCGGCTTTGTGTTAATGAAGTCAAATCAGTTGAAATTGACGGGCTTCATTTCAACTGAACATTTTGTACTACCATTTGGGGATTTCTTTATCCTTTTGATGATGGACAACTTCTCCCCTTTCATTATTCTCGGCAACCAATCACCATCACCTTCCAACATTTTTGCAAAAGGTAATTTTTCAAGGCTGAACCAGCGCATATCCAAGTATTCTCCGTCATCTTCCCCGATTGCATAATCAAGATTGGGGTCAGTAGTGTCTACCAAATAAATGTGGACCACCCAAATCAAAATATCCGACAGAAACACTCTCATAACACCAACTTTCTTGAAAGATTTCAAAGGAAAAAGAAAACCTGTTTCTTCTAACAATTCCCTTCGAGCCGAGTGTTTTTGGCTTTTATCGTCACTTTCAGTACCGCCACCAGGTGGTACCCAACAGCCAATGCCAACCCTCTTACGTTTACGTTTGTCATCACTTTTCTTTCTTGGTCCTTTGCGACCAAGGAGAATGCGAACATCGTCACGTCCTAATGGTTTATCAAGGACGATAATGACGTTCCCTACATTAGTCTTATTTTTCATAACACCAATACCTTTCTAGAGAATTCTTCTGGAAGATACTCTCTTTCAATTTTCCAACGATTACAGTTGTCATGCTCCCATCTCGCCCCAAAAGATGATTCCCAACCAAAGATAAAATTCAACTTAGTAACTCTTCCCTGAGAAAAAATTACCTCATAGAAATGATCTAATATTGGTAGGCAATACTTTTCAGTTGGATGTTCCGTATGCCAAATTTTGTATAGTTCCACCATTTTATCTTCAAAAGGCATCTGGCTAAACAAATTTCTTTGTTCATTAATGAGTATTTCAATCGTTTTCTCGAAAACCCTTCGATTCCCTTCAAGGGTACCAACACCTCCTGTGGAAATCGGACCTGAAACCATTTCAATATCACCACGTATACGTGACATGACATCTAGAGCTATTAATGACAAAGTCTTGAACGATCTAGCTCTTTCAAGAGCTTTTCTGTCAGACGGTAACCATCGTCTAAAGTGTATTTCTTTCATAATTTTCAAACCTTTCTAAAAATACTTTACTCTTAATTTTGTAATCCATCAAATTTGACATATCCCCAATAATGAGTAATCTACATTACAGAAAGGCTCAAATGAAAACTGAAAATATTAAGTGTCTATTGGTTCACCGTGGTACGCGAAATATACCCAAGTTCAAAGAGTTTGTAGGTCGGATCCTGCGTTATACGCACGGACATACGGTATCAATCATTTGTACGTATCCGGCAGAATTCTTGAGCGAATCCATCTGCTTGGCAAGTGAGTTGGAAACTCCAGAATCAAGTATCCACCGTATTCTGGTTTCAGAAAATCAATGTGGGGAGATTCTGCAACTTATCAAGAATATCGCCGACGATGCTGACGTAGTCATAGTCATTGGAGACGAAAAGCTTGCCACTTTCTTTCCGCTTTATTTTCTCCAAAACGCAGTTCCAAACTCTCAGCCAGACCCCAACATACTCAATGTGGTTGAAGAAGGCGAAACGGTTGTTGTTGATACTGAAGCCGGAACTCGCGACACACTCGTGTCTCGAGACCGAGCTCCATTTGAACTCTATGATTAACAACGAGTTTTACACAAAATCCTGCAGGACCATACTGCAGGATTTTTTTATTAATTAAATACATAGCTTCAAACTGGCCACTAGGTTATAATTAGTACATGGCCACTGAACCTCTCATATCTTGGCAAGCACCAGAACATTTCTATGTTGAAAAAAGACCCGATTGGTATTGGGTTGTTGGAATCATAACTTTGGCACTATCAGCTGTTGCCATTATTCTCGGCAACGTGATCACTGGAATTTTTGTACTCGTAGCGGCCGTAGCTCTAGTCATTCACGCCTCTCACCCGCCCCGCGAGATATATCACGAGATTAACGACCGAGGAATCATGGTCAATGATAGATTCTTTCCATTCCTTTCTCTAGAATCATTCTGGATCCCCCACGATGAAATGCCTTCAAAGATTATTGTGAAGTCTCGTAAAACATTCATGCCTTATATCATCATCTTCATTGATGAGATTGATCCCGAAATAGTCCGCGAGGTATTACTCAAATATATTGCAGAAACTGAACATCATGAACATTTCTTGCACAAGTTACTAGAGAGGTGGGGGTTTTAGATAATGAGAAGGAGTTGATTATAAGGATTTTAATCCTATGTCTTTTCTATATTGCATACCTTCAAACGAAATTAATTTGATTGCCTTATAAGCCTTCCCCAAAGATTCTTTAAGATTATTGCCTACAGCAGTGACACCTAGAACACGACCGCCATTTGTAACAATATTTTTTCCGTCAGATTTAGTTCCTGCGTGAAATACAAATGCATCTTCATTGAGATCTAATCCACTAATAATTTTCCCATTCTCATATTTATTTGGATAACCACCTGAAGCGCAGACTACACAACAAGCAGATTTTGGAGACCATTTTATATTCTGATCTTTAATATTTCCATGTATACAAGCAAGGATAATATCAATCAAATCTGTTTCAAGGATTCTCATATATGACTGAGTCTCAGGATCACCAAAACGAGCATTAAATTCAATCACCTTCGGACCAGACTTAGTGATCATAATTCCCGGGAAAAGGATTCCTTTGAATGGTTTGCCGCGTCTTTCCAAAGCTTTAATCGTAGGAATCACAACCATATCTTCTATTTCCTTCATTTGTTCTCTTGTTACCCATGGAACAGGAGCAATAGTTCCCATTCCCCCAGTATTAGGTCCTTTATCATTATCAAATATGCTCTTATGGTCCTGAGCAGAAGGAAAAAGAACGGCATTTTTTCCATCACAGAAAGCATGAATTGATATCTCCTTACCTTGTAAATATTCTTCAATCACCACTTCGTTGCCAGCTTCACCAAAAATCTTATCACTCATAATTTCACGAAGTGCATCTTCAGCCTCTTTTAAAGACTTAGCGATAACCACACCTTTACCGAAAGCTAAACCACTTGCTTTTATAACCAAAGGGAAACTTTGTTTTTTTATATATGATTTCGCTTTTTTAATATTACTAAAAATCTCATAAGAAGCAGTTGGTATACCCTCTTCTTTCATAAATTTTTTTGCAAAGGATTTTGACCACTCTATTTCTGAAGCAGCTTTTGTAGGACCAAAAACTTTAATACCCAGATCTTCCAGTTTATCTACAATTCCCAAAGAAAGATGGCTATCTGGACCTATGATTACAAGATCTACAGGATTATTCTCAAGCCAACCAATAATCTCTTCAACATTTGAAGCGTCTATGTTTTTAGCAATCTTGGAAGTTCCAGCATTTCCAGTGGCAACAAAAATATTCTTAACTTTTTTAGACTGCTTCAATTTCCACGCGAGAGCATGTTCCCTTCCACCACTTCCTGTAATTAACACATCCATAAGTAGATTATAACTCACGCTCAAATATATTGCAGAAACCGAACATCACGAACATTTTTTGCATAAGTTACTAGAAAGGTGGGGGTTTTAGACAATAGTAATTTTCAGCCCCAAACCAGAAGTGACTTTTTGGAGAAAAGAGAGAGTTGGATTTGTCCTACCAGATTCAAAACGAGCAAGGGCTGATTGCGCAATACCAAGCTTTTGAGCCAATTGTTTCTGAGTAAGTTTCTTTTCTATACGAGCTTTTACAAGGGCATTATAAATCTTGAATTCAACTTCAAGACTGTCGTAGGCCTTCTTCTTGGCTGGATCTTTGAGAAATTCCTCTTCAAATTGTTTAAATGTTTTCATTATGTAACTAGTATAACATATATGTTATACTATACAGTCCCTTAAACAAAAGTGGCCTCTGCAAAAGAATTTTCTAATTTAGTAATTACATCTTTCTCTTCTTTCGAATCCCTTTCATTAGAAAGAATGGTATAAGTTAACACGGCTACATTTGCATGTCCATTATCAAAGAGTTGAATGATTCTCCATGAAAATAGAGAGATTTTATTACCCTGATCAGAAGTTTCTTTTAATTGGATTTTAGTAAGAAAATAACCACGACTAGTAACGATATAATCCAAATTACTAGCAAAGGCACTAACTAATGATTTAATTCTTGTCTCTTTTGACCAATCCTCTGGAGATTTCATCTGCATAACATTAATACGAAACGTGCTTTTTGAATTAGGGTCAAAGCAAGATTCTATATCACCCTGTTCTTTTTCATATACCCAATTTTTAGGAAGATCTAATATTAAATTTTTATATTGATGCTTGACCATAAACATAGTAATCAACCTCTCTCACCATTCTGTGCCCCCGCGTGGAATCGAACCACGATTGCAGGATCCGCAATCCTGCGTCCTATCCGTTGAACGACGAGGGCAAATGCTACGCGCGACTATTTACTGATCTTCACGAGAGCGTTTGCGGCACGGGACTTCAATCGTGAAGCAGTATTGTTCTTGATGTAGTTTGTCTTTGCAGCCTTATCTAGAGCTCTGTAAAGAGAAGGAAGAAGCTTTTGTGCTTCTACTTTATTTTTGGAGGCGACCATACGGCGAAACTCCTTGATCTGACTTTCTATCGTAGATTTACGACGAAGATTGAAAACGCGCTTCTTTTTTGCGGCGCGAAATGCTTTCTTTGCTGATGAAGTGATTGCCATAAGTTGTGTGTAGACAAGTTAACATGACTACCAGATAAAGTAAAGAGGATGCCTAATATTCCCCAAACTTGCTATAATCCAACTATGATCGCTTCCCTACACGGCACCATAACCCATACCGATTCCAAACACGTCATAATAGAGGTCAACAACATTGGCTACAAAGTTTTTGTTACTGACGATAGTTTGCATTTACTCAAACTCGGCTCTGATGCCAGTATTTTCACCTATTTAGCTGTTCGTGAAAACGCTTTGGATTTGTACGGATTTATGAATGAAAAAGAAAGAAATCTTTTTGAATTACTTATCAGCATTTCTGGAATAGGACCAAAAGGTGCAATGAACATTCTTTCAGCTGTTTCCTGTGACACGCTGGTAAACGCTATCCAAACCGGTTCAACTTCTCATTTGGTCAAAGTTTCCGGTATTGGCAGGAAAACTGCCGAAAAGATCGTCCTTGAACTCAAAGATAAACTTGGAGGTCTCACTAGTGAAGATTATGTCGTTGGATTATCTAGTGACGCTGACGCTATAGAAGCTTTGAAGATGCTTGGTTACGAAGCAGATGAGGCTCGTGAATCTTTGAAGAAAATAGACAAGACTCTTACCGACACTGGAGCCAAAGTCAAAGCTGCTCTCAAGGTCTTGAATTAAATCAACAAAAAGCTATCCTTAACCTATGCTAGATAAAACCCTTTATTCTATCCGCCGTTTCATTCCAAAAAAGGTCTTTTCTTTTCTCAATCCTAGCTATCATTGGACTTTGGCTTTTTTGTCAGCTCTAGTTTACGGTTTCCCTTCAAAAGCCATCAATGTCATAGCTGTAACAGGAACAAAAGGTAAAAGTTCAACCGTTGAAATACTAAACGCTATGTTAGAAAAAGCTGGTCACAAGACAGCGCTTTCAAATACCATTCGTTACAAAATAGGTGACGTCTCCAAAAGAAATTTATCCAAGATGAGCATGCCTGGAAGATTCTTCGCCCAAAGACTTATACGCAAAGCAGTGAATGCTGGTTGTGATTATGTAATTATGGAAATGACATCCCAAGGTGCTCTATCGTATCGTCATCGTTTTATAGAATTAAATACTTTGATATTTACAAACCTTTTCCCTGAACATATAGAAGCTCATGGTTCATACGAAAATTATCGCGACTCAAAACTTTCAGTAGCTAAAAATATGAAGCGTTCAGGAAAATCTCCTAGAACTATCATTGTAAATTCAGACGATAAAGAAGCCGATCATTTCCTTGCTTGCGAAGCCGATAAAAAATTGAGTTACAGCATACATGACACTGAACCTTATACTATAAAAAAAGAGGGTCTTGAATTCTCTTTCAATGGACGCCTAGTCCACTCTCACCTCTCTGGGCTTTTCAATCTATACAACATTCTTGCGGCCACTACTTGTGCTCGTAATGAAAATGTCTCTCTAGAAGATACAAATCATGTAACAGAAACGATCCTCGGTATTCCTGGACGCGTAGAAAAGATTGCTGGCAAAGATTTTATCGTGATTGTTGACTACGCTCACACTCCAGATTCTCTAGAAAAACTTTACCAAGTATTCAAATCTTCCAGAATAATAGCCGTCTTGGGTGGCACAGGCGGTGGACGCGATACATGGAAAAGATCTGAAATGGGTAGATTGGCAGACAATTATTGTTCAGAAATAATTCTAACCAATGAAGATCCTTACGACGAAGACCCTAGGAAAATAGTTGATGATGTTGCCAAAGGAATAAAGATCCACAAGCCAACTATCATCATGGACCGTAGAGAAGCTATAAGAGAAGCTATCAAGAGAGCCAAGCCTGAAGATATTATTCTGATCACTGGCAAAGGTACAGATCCATATATTATGGGTCCAAGAGGCACAAAGATTCCTTGGAGTGATACGGGGATAGTTAACGAAGAGATAAATCGTGTCATTCCCGCGAAGGCGGGAATCCAGGATTAAACCACTGGATCTAGCTTAGTTGGTCATACACTGGATTCCCGCCGAAGTTTATCCTCGAAGGGGACGGTAAATGACAACACAAGAACTTCCCTATATCGCTTTGATTGAATACAACCTATTCAACTCTTGCAAAGTTTTTACACCAACAACTCCCTTCTCCCCTACTATTCCACGTTTATTCTGAAAAGAATCAACTGACGCTTTCGTACATGGTCCAAAAGATCCGCTTCTAGGACAATCATTCAAAGATTTATTGGCTGGAGGATAAACCCCATCTATGACCAAAGCTGTCTGCAAAGAGAAGACATCTTTATCATCATGCTTACTATCAGTTATGGTATTACTCCAAGAATACGGCATTACCAAAGTATCAAATGAACCTGTAACATTTGCAGGACTACGTTCATCAAAGAAATCTTGTAATCCCAAATATGTCTGAAATGCCAAATCTTTTACAGCCGTATCATGCAAATCAGGATTAGTAAATTGTGGTTCATAAATATAACCATATTCAATGAGTAAACTAGCGGCGTCTAGAGAATTATAAGCACCAACAGCTATCAAGTCTTGATCCTGAATTATCCCACCACTTTCACCGGGAAGATTGGAAACTCCATTATATTTTTGTAGACGACTAAAAATAGTATTGGCCAAAGATAATGTTGTTGAACTATTGAAATATTGATTTTCTGGAACATAAATAGAGAAACCAGAATATTTACCAGGAGTACTGCGTCCATGCCCTGGAGCGTCATTAAAATGAAGATGGATAATGATATCTACATCATTTTCATTGGACCACTTACCCAAACCATAAAGACGAAAGGCTACATCATTTGGCGCATTATTGTGTATAACATTGGGAACGACAGGATGATATTCTCCCATTCTAGTTAGATGTACCGTTTCTTCTTTATGACCTTTTGTCCAAGCAATAATGTCACTCCAATTATTTTTGAAATATTCAAAAAACATTGGTGACCAAGAATTCTCGTCACGAGTTACATAGACTTGGTAACGCCCATTCGTATCCAAAAATTTCTGAAGTTGTTCGGCTATCTCTACTGTCATTTTCCTTTCAAAAAGAGAGCCGTACTCTGCCCCACCGTAATCTGGTTCATGCCCAGGAACAAGAAGGATTTTTACTTTCTTATCAGTAACTTTTGTACCAAATACTGTTTGTTTTTCGGCATCAGCATAACGAGATTTGATATCAACAACGGTCTTTGGACTATGAGTCAAAATAACCGCCGCTATCTGATTTTCTACCTTACCAATGATGGAGTAAACGTAACTAGCTTGCTCTGGGTTATACATAAACCAAGGCACAGCCAAAAGCATGATGAGAAAAACAACAGCGAAGATGTGGCGCATACGAATATTATACATTATAGTGGCGATATGCCCGAATTACCTGAAGTACAAACAACCGTAAATGGGTTAACAAAGCATATCATAGGTCTATCCATAAAGGACGTTTGGACAAATTATAATAGCCCTTACTTCAAAGGATCAAAAACTATCAAAGATCCAGCCTATTTTAAGCATTTCAAAAATGAGATTTTGAATCAAAAGATAATTGGAATAGAGAGACGTGCAAAAAATATTCTCATAAACCTAACTGGCAATAAAACTATCCTTGTCCACATGAAAATGACTGGTCACCTACTCTATGGCCTATACAAATTCATTCCAAAAAATAAGAAAGGTCCGTGGGAACCAATAGAACCAGAATCTTTGAAAGATCCCTACAACAGACGTATTCGTTTCGTCATCACTTTTAATAATGGAAAGTATTTGGCGCTTTCTGATACTAGAAAATTCGCAAAAGTGGCTGTGATCAATACAGATATCATTCACGAATCCGACCATTTGAATAATCTCGGACCAGAACCTTTGAAAAAAGAATTTACTTTTGAAAAATTCATTGAGCGCCTGAAACTCAGACCCAATATGAAAATAAAACAAATCCTGACTGACCAGACTATTATTTCTGGTATAGGAAATATTTATGCCGACGAATCATTGTGGTGCACGAACATACACCCTCTAGAAAAAGTTAGAGATATTCCTGTAAATAATTTCAAAGACCTTTTTAAGGCTATAAAACTAACCCTTTCTTCTGGAATAGATTTCGGTGGAGACTCTATGTCTGATTATCGTAATGTCTTGGGAAATAAAGGTAATTTCCAAGAACAACATCATGCCTACCAGAAAACTGGTGAAAAGTGCGAAAAACGTGGTTGCAAAGGAACTATTGTGAGAATAGTAGTCGGCGGAAGAGCCACACACTATTGTGATAAGCACCAAAAACTACTTGTGTCATTTACCGTCCTCTCCGAGGATAAACTTCGGCGGGAATCCAGGATTTAAAGATAAACTTTGTATTTGAAATTATAGTAACTCAAACATCATAATTCCTCCAGCCACAGAGACATTCAAAGATTCCTTCTTCCCTTTCAAAGGTATTTCCGCTATCTCATCCGACAAATTCAAAAGTTGTTTTGATACACCTCCCACTTCATTTCCAAGAATAAGTAAAACTTTTTCTTTGCTTTTTATTTTTTTATAATTAATGGAATTTTCTGCTTGCTCAAGAGCAACAATCTTGAAACCTTCTTTTTTAAGTCTCTTTACCAGAGAAATACTATCTTTCAAATATTCCCAAGGAACCAAATCCTCTGCACCTAGAGCGACTTTCGCAAGATCATTGCGTTTACGATTGAACCTATCTGTAGGTGTTGGTGTCGTATCTATACAATATATCTTGGTTACACCGACGGTTTCTGCGGTACGAAAAATAGAGCCGACATTATGAACACTTCGGATATTATCTAGCAACAATCTTATATCTTTAATCTTGGCCATATATGATAATCATTGGAAATTAAGTTCAAAATGATTATAATAACCATACATTACCATAATAAAATAAAAATATGATCCTTTCAGTTTTTCCTTCTTTACTTTCTTGGCAACAACTTTCACCATTACTCATTCGCCTGACTTTGGGTGGTATCTTCATTTTCTGGTCATATAAGACTTTTTTCAAATCTTCTCCTGATTCAAAACAAAAAGCCGTTGGTATCATAGAAGGTCTTGCTGGTATATTGCTCGTCCTAGGCCTCTGGACCCAGCTTGGTGCCCTCACTATAGCGATTGACCTCATTGTTCGCCTCTACCAAAAGATTATGGCCAAATCTTTCCTTACTGACGGTGTAAATTATTACCTCATCCTCTTGGTCCTCGCCCTTTCCCTCCTCTTCACCGGCGCAGGTTTCGTAGCATTTGATATGCCGTTGTAAAACAATTAAAAAGATCTGCTAAAACCGCTTCATAAGAGGCGGTTTTTTCATTCCTACCAGCATTCTTACAAACAAGACTACTTTGAAATATAAAATACTATATAATTCACTTATGAATGAAGCAGAAAAAATAAAACTTACGGCCGAGGAATTTGCTAGAGCAAATAGACAACACATAGCCAAAGGATTAACTAATAGGTTAATATACATTCCTGATGCAATTCCTACATCAGTATTCATGGCTGGTTCACCGGGCGCTGGAAAAACAGAATACTCACGAAACTTGATAAAAATCCTTGAAGAAAAGATGAATCATAGAGTCATTAGGATTGACGGTGATGAGCTTCGTGAGCGTATGCCCGGCTATACAGGTAATAATTCTTTTCTTTTTCAAACCGCAATATCTCTAATCGTCGAAAGAATTCATGACATGGTTTTAGATAATAAACAAACTTTCCTTCTCGATGGCACTCTTTCAAAATATGATAAAACGGTAACAAATATTAAGCGCTCGTTAAACAAAGGACGACAAGTACGTATTTTCTATGTATACCAGAAGCCCGATGTAGCTTGGGCATTTACTAAAGCTCGTGAGAAAATAGAAGGTCGACATATTCCTAAAGATGCTTTTATACAGCAATTTATTGACTCGCGAGAGACAATTAATCGAATAAGGAAAGATTTTGATAACAGTATCATCATATCCTTAGCGAAAAAGAATTTTGAGACTCATGCCGTAGAAGATCTCATTGAAATTAGGCAGGATGGTCCCAATATTGAAGATTATCTCGGGGTAAGATATACTGAGAATGACTTAAAGAAATTACTATGCTAAATAAGCTTAAAAATATATTCAGAAGAAAGAAATCGGAAGATACTAAAAAATATGAAAGTCTTTCTGACTTTTTCATGCACGCTCCAGCTGATGAGCAAAAGAAGGTTTTTACCGAAGCCGCTCGCAAAGCAAACGAGGATCAGATGAGGATCTTTAAGCAAGCTCAATTGAAAGTTGAGGTATAAAATTAAAAAAGTGTTGTAAAAAGGACGCCGTACCCGAAGGTCGTGCGTCTTTTTGATAATACCGTCGTTTATTCGACTACTGTCGCTTTCCATTGGAACCTAAGACCCTTAACACCAGCTGGGTCCAAATTGTGTGTCCCTTTTGGAAAGATCGTGACTGGACCGAGAAACATCATTGAGAAGTGGACGACTCCATCAGAATCAATCAATGGTCGAGTTCTGTTGATATCCACAACGAAACCGTCGATGTTATGTTTGACCCACTCTTTCGAACCTTTGCTACGGGTGGCTGACCACTCAGTCTCGAAGTGAACACATTGGTCCGTGACCTTGATGTTCTTGATAGGACCCCTATAGTAGTTACCGTCCTCAATGGACTCCACATCCCCACCAACAAGGTCCTTACGTCCCGCGATTTCTTTCCACAATTCAAAGTTGGACATGTTGGTAGACGTTTTGGCCATAGGATCAATGTTCGGAGTGAAGTCTGGAGGACCAGAGCAATTGTCAGCTTTGGAACCCATAGTCGACCTTCTTTCGAGGATGGCCTGCTCGAACACGGAACCTTTTGAGCAACACATACCCGTGCTATCAGCGACAAGGAAACTACACGTTACTTCACCTTGTCCTGATTTACACAGAGTCTTTACTCGTTTTTCATCTAACGATGTTAGTCCTTGCATAATGCCTTTCGTTTTATACATTGTTTATTGGAACTATTCAATATCAGACTACATGGATTTTATGATTTGTCAAGATGCGCGTAATTATTAAAATAATTTCCTAAAAACCGCTTCATAAGAGGCGGTTTTTTCATTTGTGCTTGCACTACGAAGCTCCCCGCCTTTTAGCGGGGAGCGAAATAGTGCGCCCAGTTGGATTCGAACCAACGACCCACTCCTTAAAAGGGAGTTGCTCTACCACCTGAGCTATGGGCGCGTATTACCTATCACTTTCTCTACAAACCGAAGCAAGATACACAATAACATAATTTTCTATAACTTCAATAGTAGTTTCTCGGTACCCAATTCAAGATCAACTCGTCCCCTATGCCCTTCATGATACAGGGTTATTGATTTTAGAAGAAGATCACTCAATTCTTGTTTGGAATAATTGCTAGAAAATTTCTTGGCTTTACTATAAACAAAAGGATTTAGGCCCGCTTCACTGGCAGATTTTGCATCAAAAGCCAGAACCATGGATTTTATTTGCCAAAAGATAGTACCCAAAATACTTTCTGATTCCAAACCTTTTTCTATAGCCTGACGATAAATACTCCATGCTTTGAAACGATCTTTTGCACCAATAGCATCCGCCAAGGAAAAAATATTAAAATCTTTTGTCACAGAACTTTTTACTTCATCAGAAACTACAACTTTATCTCCATTTTTATCAAAAGCTTTTTTCAATTCAGCCAAAATCTTGCCTTCATTTATGATGAAAATATTATCTGACTCTTTCATTACAGATAGCATTTCTATTAATTTTTCTCGCACATCTTCTTTTTCAGCTAAACGATTCAAAAAAATTATGTACTTGCTGGAAAACAATCCCTGTCCTCCCAAATGTTCTTCTATAATACTTGGATTCCAATTATCAGAATTTATTTCTACATAAGTAGCATCTGGCTTTTTTGCACGCAAAGAATTGACCAAAGAACGAGCCTTGTCACTAGATTTTGAAATATTTGTACCGTGGAAGATGTAAAGCATGTTTTTGTGTCATTCCCGCGAAGGCGGGAATCCATGTTGGAACAATAAATAATATATCATAATAATCCTGGATTCCCGCCTTCGCGGGAATGACACAGCTACTTAAGTTCTCCCCAATTATCTCCAATGTTTGCCGTGGCCTTCAAAACTATTCCCTTCGTATCTTTTGGATCCATGATCGCTTCCATGATCTTTTCTATTTGCGGAGCAATCTCCCCAGCTTTATCTTCTCTTATTTCATAAATGAGCTCATCGTGAACTTGTAAAAGTGGAAAAACAATATCCTCCAACCTATTTTTCACAATAAATTTATCAATCTCAATCATTGCCAACTTAATCACATCAGCTTCTGTACCTTGAATAGGAGCATTGATGGCCATTCTTTCTGCCGAAGCCTTGATATAAGGTATCTTGGAATTTATACCTTCAAAATAACGGCGACGACCATAGAAAGTCTCGGTATAACCACGTCTACCTGTTTCTGATTTAACGTCATTCAAATAGTTAGCCAAAGTTGAAAATGTCTCAAAATAATCATTGAGAAATTTCTGAGCCTCATCACGGGTTGTACCAAGATTTTGTTTCAAAGCCATAACACCCATTCCATAAATTATTCCGAAGTTGATGACCTTGGCCTGACGACGCATCGTAGCGGTGACCTCGTTTTGTGGAACTTTGAAAACAAAAGAAGCTACCGAAGTGTGGACGTCCTCCCCTTTTCTAAATATCTCTATAAGCTTTTCATCGCCAGACAAGAAAGCAGCAATACGCAATTCCATCTGTGAATAATCAAAGCCACAAAGTTTGAAACCTTTTTCTGCAACAAAAGCGTTGCGTATAGCCTTACCCAGATCTGACTTGATAGGGATATTTTGTAAATTTGGATTTTGAGAAGCCATGCGACCAGTCGTTGATCCAGAAGAGATGAAATTTGAATGAAGACGATCCTTATCATCCAACAATGGCGGTATCGCATCTATATAAGTAGAAAGAAGCTTTTGCAATTCACGATATTCAAAAAGTAATGGAACTATTGGATGCAAATCTCTCAATTTTTCCAACTCTGATTCGCGTGTAGAACGAGCGCCACCGCTAGTTTTCTTCATATTCTTTGCAGTAAGTTGGAGTTTATCAAACAAAATTTCTCCCAATTGTTTTGGTGAATTTATATTAAATTCTGTTCCTGCAAATTCGTGAATTTTCTTTTCAAGTTTTGCCAATTCTACATGGTAAGTTTCCGACAGATTCTTTAGCATTGCCCTATCTATCTTCACACCACGATCTTCCATCTTTTTGATAACGGGAATAAGTGGTAATTCAATAGTTTCATAAACTTTGCGTAGATTTCTTTTATCTAATTCTGCAAAAATAGCTTTTTTGGATTCTTCATAATCTTCTGTTTCGGTAAAGTTTAGGATGTCTTCTATTTTTGGATTAGTTATTGTTGAATTAATTAACCACAGGGCTAGGGACACCTCAGAGAACCCGTCGAACTCTTTAGGTGAATCCTTGTGATTTTCTGTGTCATTCCCGCGAAGGCGGGAATCCAGGATATTACCACCAGGTACAGATTCATTGGTTACATCCTGGATTCCCGCCTTCGCGGGAATGACAGCACCACCAACAACCTTCTCCAATCTTTGGGTCAAAGTTCTAAATTCTAATTCATGCCAGAGAGTACTAACTTTCTTTATATCCAAATTATCTTTGAAAGTTTTTTCGGGAAAAGTAAAAGTTATGGGCGAATCACGACGTATTGTAGCCAACATCTTACTGAATTCCGCTTCTTCTTTATTATCTTTCAAAAGCTGGATAATCCTAGGTGTTATACCAACGGCTTTGAATTTGTCTTCTCCATTGGATTCCAAAACTTTGTACATATTTTCAACTGAACCAAAAGTCGTGATCAAAATCGTAGCTGTTTTTTCACCAATACCCTTTACTCCAATAATATTATCGGAAGGATCTCCTCGGAGTCCTTTGTAATCGGGTATAAGTTCTGGACCAAAACCAAATCTTTCCAAAACAGCTTTCTCGTCATACATGATTGTATCTTTAATCCCCTTCTTCAAAGTATAGACTTGAACACCTTTACCTTTGACCAATTGCAAAGTGTCCATATCACCAGAAGCGATAATAATTTCCAAATCACCTTTTTCACCAATACGATCTTTCAATTGTTCCACAATAGTTCCGAGCATGTCGTCAGCCTCAAAACCTTCTTTATCATATATAGGAATGTTCATAGCTGAAAAAACATCTCTGGATCTTTTCATCTGAGCTATGAGATCATCTTTCGCTGCTTGTCTGCCAGCTTTATATTCTTTGTAAGCTTCATGACGATATGTTGGACCTTTCACGTCGTAACAAGCAACCACATAATCAGGTTTCAGATCTTCAACGATCTTTATAAGCATCGTAGAAAGACCATACAATGCGCCAGTAGGTTCACCTTTTGCCGTCGCAAAATCTGGTAAAGCATGATACGCCCTATGCAATATGGCATGTGCGTCCAAAAGGACTAATCTCTTTTTTGTTTGAGTGGAAGATACTTTCATGAAGGCATTGTAGCATTTTAAACAAAGCTCATCTCAAAAACCCCCTCTCCTTCTACCGCTTTCATATTTATTTGATTGTCTGTTTTCAAACCGACATTCTCTGGCCATTCAATCATTATCAAATTATCTTTATCCAAAATAATTTCTTCAAAATTCAAAGCTTCCAAATCTTCTGGTTTTTCCAGACGATACGCATCTATATGAACCAATTTTTTCCAATTTGCATAACCCATTTTTGGATCTACATTATAATTTTTCATAATTACAAAAGTCGGACTAGTAACATTCTCGTTTATGCCCAACATTTTTGCTATCAATTTTACAAAAGCGGTTTTGCCTGCCCCCAAATGTCCTGAAAGCCCCACTATCGTGGCCTTATCCAAATTTTCAGTTTTAATAGAAATATCCACCAACCATTCTTTGGCTATATCTTGGGTTTCTTCTAATGAATGAGACGTCCTTGTCTTCATATAACCATCATAACCCTTTCTGTACAAAAAATCAGCCGTCCTTCGTAAGAAAGACGGCTGAGTGAGAAAAGAACGATTACTTCTTACTACAACTGGGGCATTTTGGTGACACCGACGCATTCGGTGTTTTCTTTTGCAGTTGCCCCTTTTGTTGTACCGGCGGTTGCCCTTGTTTTTGCTGAAGCGGACCAACAGGTTGTTTAACCTGAGGTTGGGGCCCCTGCTGAATCAATTGATGATTCTGTACTTGGGGCTGAACCTGCTTTCCGCAACAGGAACAGTTCAAACCGTTAAGGTTTACATTAATCTGGGGCTGTTGAGCCTGAGGTCGCGCCTGAATTTGCTGTTGAACCCGCTGTTGCTGTTGGGGTTGTGCTTGAAACTGTTGTTGCGGTTGCCCCTGATTCTGTTGGAGCTGGGGCGGTGGAAAATTCCAAGTCCCCGAGTAAGCGCCCTGAGGTTGAATTTGGGGCTGGGGCTGAATCGGTACCGCGGTATTTCCTTGATACCCGTAAATCCCGCCAGCGGGGCTGGGGCTATTGTAATACCGATACTCAACTCGGCCCAAATTGCTCCGTTCCTGATTTGAACCCCAAACCCGGATTGGCGAACTGCTCCGGTCACTACGGTAATAACCATCGGGACCGTACCGCTCCTCAATGTTATTACGGGCACACCCAACAAACGAGATAACAACCAACACCCTAGAATTCCACTCTGAAGTGCAATACTAACTTTTGTAAAGAACATATCCGCTGCTGTACGCTAGTAGTGTTAACAGACTAGCAACAACAACGGATATGTATACGCATATTACCAGAGACGAC
>Ga0172379_10001085_pt1 | contig 58429 bp, 32 predicted proteins | sample GrowelOW334metaG_FD_119756 | JGI IMG/M metagenome (GOLD analysis project Ga0172379, IMG submission 119756) | Groundwater microbial communities from an aquifer near a municipal landfill in Southern Ontario, Canada - Groundwater well OW334 metaG | ecosystem: Environmental > Aquatic > Deep... | reverse complement strand
GTGGTGAAAGACCTTCAGGCGATGAAGAAAGCGGGGATCAACCGCGCTTTTATTGGCAACATCGGTTTGACTGATGTGCCTTACGGGAAAGTCAAGTTACTCACCGATGAGTGGTGGGATATCTTGCATACCGCACTGAAAACAGCAACTGACTTGAACATTGAAATTGGCATTTTCAATTCTCCGGGCTGGAGCCAATCGGGCGGCCCGTGGGTTAAAAACGAACAGTCGATGCGTTACCTGAATTCTTCGGAGATCGAAGTCACCGGTCCTATGCAGTACCACAATAAACTGGTTGCACCAAATGTTGATTTTCAGAGGGTCAGGGTAATTGCCTACAAAGTGCCGGCTGTGGCTGAAAAAGCTAACCGGTCGCTCCATCCAAAAGTTACTTCCCTGTCCAGGGTGGACAATATTGCCTCTATTTGCGATGGTGATTACAAAACCGAAATTCCAATTCAACTGGATAAGACCCTGACAGTGGATTTTCAAACGATGGAAGAAGCGATGGTAAGGACCTTAATCATTAAAGCCTCTGAAAAAAATACCAAGGCCATGGGGGAATTGCTGGTTAAAGAAGGAAATGGTTTCCGTTCGCTGAAGAAGTTTGAGATAAACCGGAGCAATCCGACAATTAAAGTAGGTTTCGATCCGTTTGCCCCAATTGTTTTGTCGATTCCGGAGACCAAATCAACGGACTTCCGATTGGTTATCAGTGAAGTAACAATTGACGGAGGAATCGCCGAAGTTGAACTTTCACCGATACCACAACTGGAGCGATACCCTGAAAAGTCACTGGCAAAAATGTTTCAGGCGCCTTTGCCTTACTGGAAAGATTATTTATGGGATGTTCAGCCGGAAGTATTGGATAAATCGCTGGTTATTGATCCGCAAAAAGTGTTGGATATCACCAATTACATGACTGCTGACGGAACACTAAACTGGAGCGTGCCTGAAGGAAAGTGGGTGATTATGCAAACCGGGATGACAACAACCGGACAGACAAACAGTCCGGCATCGCCCGAAGCAACTGGTCTCGAAACAGACAAGATGAGTAAAAAGCACATTGCCGCACATTTTGATGCCTTTATGGGCGAAATTATACGCCGTATTCCGGCAGCCGACCGTAAAACATGGAAGTTGGTTGTGGAAGACAGTTATGAAACCGGTGGTCAAAACTGGACCGATGGTTTTACCGAAGAATTTTCATCAAGGTATGGTTATAGTCCTGTTCCTTATCTTCCGGTTTTAAAGGGGAGTGTCGTTGGAAGCAGAGATGTTTCGGATCGGTTTTTGTGGGACCTGAGACGATTGATTGCCGATAAGATTGCGCACGATTATGTTGGTGGGCTGCGTGAAGCCTGTCATAAAAATGGATTGACGACCTGGTTGGAAAATTACGGCCATTGGGGCTTCCCAGGCGAATTTCTGCAATATGGCGGACAATCAGATGAGGTTGCCGGCGAATTCTGGAACGAACGCGATCTGGGCAATATCGAAAACCGGGCGGCTTCATCCTGCGCACATATTTATGGAAAAACGAAAGTGTCCGCCGAGTCGTTTACTTGCGGTGGGAATCCCTTCTCGCGTTATCCCGCTAAGCTGAAATCACGTGGCGACCGCTTTTTCGCGGAAGGGATCAACAATACCCTGCTTCATGTTTATATTCAGCAACCCAATGAAACGGAGCCGGGTGCAAATGCATGGTTCGGAAACGAATTCAATCGGCATAACACATGGTTTAGTCAGTTGGATATTTTTATCCAATACCTGAAGCGAACCAATTTCATGTTGCAGCAGGGCAACTATATTGCCGATGTCGCTTATTTTATCGGTGAGGATGTTCCTAAAATGACCGGAATCTGCGATCCTTCATTACCTCAGGGTTATTCGTTTGATTACATAAACGGCGAAGTGATCCGTGACCGGGTAACGGTACAGGATGGCAAGCTGGTGTTGCCCGATGGAATGAGCTACCGGATATTGGTACTGCCTAAAATGAAGACGATGCGTCCCGAATTACTGAAAAAAATTACGGAACTGGTCAGGCAGGGGGCAGTAGTTCTCGGCCCGGCCCCGAATTGTTCTCCAAGCCTTCAGGACTATCCCGCCTGCGATCAGCAGGTTCAGCAACTGGCTTCCGAATTGTGGGGCAAAGTGGATGGCGTTCAGGTGAAAAGCGCCAAGGTAGGCAAAGGGATGATCATTTCAGGAATGGAAATGCAGAAAGCGCTGAACCTAATTAAGGTTGTGCCCGACTGCAAATTGGATACAGCGGATCACGCACTCTTTATTCACCGCAAAACGACCGAAGGAGATCACTATTTTATCACCAATCAGTCGGATAAAGTCCTGACGATCAATCCTGAATTTCGTGTTTCAGGCAAGAGCCCTGAATTTTGGGAACCAACAACAGGGAATACCCGCGACCTGCCGGCCTATACCATAAAAGGTGAAACAACCACCGTTCCATTAAAACTGGAAGCCTTTGAGAGTGCATTTGTTATCTTTCGTAAAAAGAGCGGGACCCCGACAGAAACAACAACCGCCGCCAATTTTCCCGAACCACAAATACTTTCAGAATTGGCTGGCCCGTGGACTGTTACTTTTGATTTTGCGAAACGAGGACCGGTTAAACCTGTTATTTTCACTACCCTTCAGGATTGGACAACCAGCAGTAACGACAGCATTAAATACTATTCGGGTACAGCATTTTATAAAACAACTTTTACTTTGGATCAGGTTGATCCGAAGAGTAAATTGTTTGTTGATCTTGGTGAGGTGAAAGTAATGGCCAAAGTGAAGCTGAACGGGAAAGATGTAGGTGGTGTATGGACTGCTCCCTGGCAAGCAGATATTTCGTCAGCTGCGAAAGCAGGTGAAAATGTTCTTGAAGTGGAAGTTGTAAACACCTGGGTAAACCGCTTGGCCGGCGACAGCAAACTCCCGGTTGCCGAACGAAAAACCTGGTGTACGGTGAATCCATTCAAACCAGAAAGTCCACTAGATCCATCCGGTTTGATTGGGCCAGTGAAGATTATGTCGGTGAACAATTAAACTTAACTTTAAAGTGAATGAAAAATGTGGTATCTGGCATAGGCTATTATTAAAAATCAACTGTAATTAAATCAAATTATTTACAACTTATGAAAGAGAAAGATTCCCGGTTTTTGATTCTGGTTACTGTTGTGGCAACCCTTGGTGGATTATTGTTCGGTTTTGACGAAGCTGTTATATCCGGGGTAACACCATTCATACAGCCTTATTTTAACCTCGGCGACATTGCTTTGGGATGGACGGTCAGCAGCCTCCTTGTTGGTTGCATCATAGGGGTCATTGCTTGTGGCAAGCCCGGCGACCTGTACGGACGGAGAAAGATCTTACTGGTAGCCGCTTTGCTCTTTGTCATTTCAGCAGTAGGATCTGCGCTTTCGACCAGTTTTATCCAATTTATTACATTCCGCTTGCTGGGTGGGATTGCCGTTGGCGCCGCATCCATACTTTCACCCATGTACATTTCAGAGATTGCACCGGCCGATAAAAGGGGGGCCCTGGTCTCTCTGAACCAGCTGGCCATTGTAACGGGTGATTTGGTGGCCTATTTCTCCAATTACCTTTTGTACCCTACCGGGGAAAACAACTGGCGATGGATGCTGGTCGTGATGGCAGCTCCGGCATTGTTGTTTTTTGTTTCGCTGCTATTTGTCCCTGAAAGTCCTCGGTGGCTGATGCAGAAAAATAGAAGGGACGAATCATTTCGCATTTTAAAAAAAATCAATGGGGATGCTCAGGCAACCATTGAACTGGAAGCCATTGAAGCCTCTGTTTCCTCAGAAGGGAAAGCAAGCTACAAGGAAGTTTTCTCCAAAAAGATGAGGTTTATACTCTGGATCGGGATACTGCTTGCAGTTTTTCAACAGGCAACCGGTATCAATGCCATTATGTACTATGCCCCAATGATCTTTAAAAATTTGGGCAGCAGTAATGACTCCGCCCTCATTCAAACCGCTATAATTGGTGGAGTGCTCTTTGTATTTACCCTTGTTGCGGTTCGATGGATTGACAGGTGGGGGCGAAAACCGCTGATGATATGGGGGACCGTTGGAATGGTAGTTTCTTTGACCTTCGTGACCATAGCCTATTTTTTGAACATGTTGCAGGGTTACTTTATCCTGCTCAGCATACTTCTTTTCATGGCTTCATTTGCAGCTTCAATAGGTCCGGTAACCTGGGTCATGATCTCGGAGATTTTCCCGAATAAAATACGAAGTGAGGCCATGTCGGTAGCAATTGTTGCCTTATGGATCGCAAACTTCGTCGTAACACTTGTTTTTCCGGTCATTTTAAACCGGTTGGGAGGTGGTGTTGCCTTCCTGATTTTTGATGTAATGAGTGTGTTGTTGCTTTTATTCGTCATCTTTATACTTCCTGAAACGAAAGGGAAAAGTTTGGAGGAACTTGAAAAAATTTTTATCAAACATAAATGATGGGCAATCATAACTTGGCCTTCCAAAATGAAAAATTTAAGTCATTCAGCACATTAATAGAAACAAAATTATATTTATACCTCATATGATGACATCAAAAGAAAGGCTTAAAGCCACGCTTGACCACAAATCAACGGATAAGATTGTTGTAGATTTCGGTTCGACAGCCACATCGGGCATTCACGTATTGGCAGTTGAAAGATTGCGCGATTATTACGGATTGGACAACCATCCTGTTAAGGTAATTGAACCCTACCAGATGCTGGGAGAGATTGAGCCAGACCTTCAGGAAGCGCTTGATGTCGATGTCATTGGCGCCTTTGGAAGGAATACCATTTTTGGTTTTGCCAATGAGGGGTGGAAAGGGTTCAAAACATTCTGGGGTCAGGAGATCCTTGTTCCGGGCAATTTCAATACCAAATCCGATGAAAACGGGGATTTGCTTATTTTCCCTCAGGGTGATATGTCGGTCCCTGCCAGCGGAAGGATGCCAAAAAGCGGTTATTTTTTCGATGCCATCATCAGGCAACAACCCATTGACGAGGATAAGCTGAACCCTGAAGACAACCTCGAAGAATTTGGATACATAGGTGATGAAGAGTTGAAATATTGGGAAAGGCTTACCAAAAGTGAATTGGACCAATCGAAGGGCATAATTGCCAGTTTCGGTGGTACGGCCTTGGGTGATATAGCGCTGGTTCCCGGTCCTGATATGAAATATCCCAAAGGTATCAGGGATGTTGCCGAGTGGTATATGTCAACAATGCTGAGGGCCGATTACATTCATGCAATTTTCTCAAAACAATCGGATATAGCCGTTTCAAACCTGAAAAAAATTTACAGTGTGGTCGGTAACAGTGTCGATGCAGTTGAAATATGTGGAAACGACTTTGGTACCCAGGATTCGCAATTTTGTTCGGCGGAGACTTTCGAGGAACTCTATGCCCCCTATTACAGGAAAATGAACGACTGGGTACATCAGAACACATCATGGAAGACTTTTAAACACAGCTGCGGGGCCATGGTTCCCCTGCTCGATAACCTCATTGGGTCCGGTTTCGATATCATAAATCCGGTACAGATCAATGCCAAAGGAATGGATCCAAAGTTCCTGAAAGAAAAATTTGGCGACAGGATCGTGTTCTGGGGCGGTGGCATTGATACACAAAAAATGCTGCCTTTTGGTACCCCGGCCGAAATTGAAAAACAGGTGTCAAACAACTGTGAAATATTTGGCAAAAACGGGGGATTTGTCTTTAATACGGTTCACAATATCCAGGCCAATGTGCCTGTTGAAAATATTGCAGCAATGATTAATGCCTTAAGAAAATTTAATAACACATGAAACCGCAATTAGATAAAAAACAGAACATAAATCCATGGGACATTACCAGGGGTAGAAAGATTTCCTTGCTAAAGAAATTGGTCGTGTCCATGATACTGGCGACCACCAGTTTTACGACGAATGCCCAAACAGGCAATTTGTACATCGGTACTGCCAGCGCCGACATCACACCAAAACTGCCTGTGGCTTTGATGGGGCAGTTTGAATTGCGGATTGCCGATAAAGCGGAAACACCGTTGGTCGCGAACGTTTTGGCATTGGAATCGCGAAGCGGGAACAATTCACTCGATGCTGCGATCATCGTTTCCTGCGACTTGATTGGAATCCCTCCCAGGTTTCTCACCGGGGTTCGCGATGAAGTTCATAAACAAGTACCTGAATTAGATGTATCGAAAATCTTTCTGAATGCAACCCACACGCATACCGGACCGGTAATGGATGATGATACCACCTTTTCATTTCGCTATCCTATTCCCAAAAAAGGGGTCTCGCAGGTTGAAGAATTCAATATCCTATTCGTTCAACGTGTCACAGCTGCCGTTGTAAAAGCATGGAAAAGTCGCCGGGAAGGAAGTATGTCATGGGGGCTCAGCCATGCTGCAATCGCTTACAACAGGAGGGCCGTATTTGCCGATGGATCGGCCCGGATGCTGGCGCCAACCGGGGTACCCGAATTTCGAAACATCGAAGGGATTGAGGATCACGATGTCAATATCCTTTTCTTTTGGGACAAGCAGGGAAAATTAATTGCCACGACAATTGATGTTCCTTGTCCTTCTCAGGAAGTCGGTCAAACATCGACTATCAATGCCGACTATTGGCATCCGGTACGTGAGAAATTAAAACAGCGATTTGGATCCGACTTTTGTGTACTTGGCTGGTGCGGTGCCGCAGGAGATCAGGGACCAACCCCGATGTACCGTTTAGCTGCTGAAGAGCGAATGATCCGACTTCGCCAATTAAGTCACCTGGAGGAGATAGCACGGCGCATTGTTGTTGCTTTTGATGAAGCCTATGAAACAGTTAAGAAAGACCGCTATTCCAACGTGACATTAATTCACAAAATGGATAGTGTCACACTCCCCATGCAACTGGTAACAAAGGACGAATATCTTGCAGCTAAAGCAGAAAGGGACAAATATCTGGCCCAAATTGCAGCCGACCCCAAAGCAGCACATGATTTTTTTGCGCCAATGACCTGGCAAAAGGATGTAGTTGACCGTTACGTGTTCCAACAGACTGAGGCCAATCCAACAATTAAATCGGAGGTACACGTTATCCGCATTGGCGATGTTGCTATCTGTTCGAGCGAATTTGAACTTTTTACAGATTACGGAATCCGGATACAGGCACGAAGTAGGGCATTACAGACCTTTGTAGTTCAGTTGGCTGCAGGAAGTGGGGCAGCTGGGCCATCCTATCTGGCAACGGGAAAGGCAATTAAAGGCGGGGGATACAGCGGTATTATTCAAAGTAACCTGGTAAGCCCAGAGGGAGGCCAAACATTGGTTAACCGCACTGTGGAACTTATCAACAGTATGTGGCCTGAAGTAAAATAGTCAGGTTACCCAGAACATGCTCAGAAAAGTATTATCCGGCAGGTAAAATAATAACACAATTTATTTATTTTCTTCTCACCTTCAATTTTTACTGAATAACTTTTTAACAGGCAATACTTAGAAACTGTTTAAATTTAATTGTTTCCATTTTATTCATCAGAAACCACTTAATCAGGACTGTGCCGTAGGCACATAATGTCGGTAGAAAGAGAATTAAACGCATAATATCCCGTCCCGTACGGGACGGAATTTATCTCTTAATCCATTTTCTACCGATATTATATCCCTAACGGGACAAAAAGCAAATTTTAAACAGTCTCTTCTAATTACTATGAATAATACAGGTCAATATCGTGTTATTATTGGTCAAATTAATTCTATCAGTTGATGTTATTACAGTATAAATTTGGTATATTAAATTCGGATATTTAACTAAGCCCTTAATTTGTAAACTGACTTTTTATAATGCTTTGCAACTAAAACTAAAGTGCCCATCCAGTAGGCCATTTTCGGACTGGACTTATTAGGAGAAAAAATAGATTATTTTTCCTGCGAACAATATGAATGCAATTCTTATCAATTGCATTTGAATGAATTCCCGTTGTTAACATCGGATGGAATGATATTGCGAAAAAAGAACAACAATTTCTTAGGCAATTTGCCTCCTAAAAGCTTGGAGAATAAAAGATGTAATTCCGGAAAAAATATTGAATACCTGAGATATATATTGGATTTTTAGAGCTTTTGCCCTGTACACCATAATAATTACTTATGAGGATATGCAATTTATTTTAATCAACAAAAGATTCAAACTTATGAAAGAACTCGAAAATGTGCGCTGGACAACTAAAATTAAGGATTGTTCAGAAAAACCCTTTAGAATCATAAGGCTTACGGTCATTCTTTTGGCAGTGACTTTTTTTAATGCACTTGGAGGTGGTACTTTAAATGCGAACCTGAATCACTCGACAGAGACAGATCCGACATCGGGCGTACTACTCAATGGTGCTGCACAGCAGGGTGCAATATCAGGGAAAGTTGCCGATACAAAAGGCAACCCGATACCTGGTGCGACTGTGCTCGTGAAAGGGACTACCGTAGGAACGATAACAGATTCTGAAGGAAAGTTTAAGCTATCGCTGCCTGTAGGAGCCAAATCGCTGGTAATTTCGTTTATCGGGATGAAAACACAGGAGGTTACAATAGGAAGAACTTCAACCTTCAATTTTGTCATGGAAGATGAAACGATTGGTATCGAAGATGTCGTTGTGGTGGGTTATGGAACCCAGAAAAAGGTAACAGTAACGGGTTCGGTTGCCTCAGTTAAAGGCACCGAGTTAATTAAATCCCCGGTTGTCAACATGTCAACGGCACTTGTCGGAAGGGTCAGCGGAGTAACAGGGACCCAGAGCAGCGGTCAACCTGGGGCCGATGAAGCGGTTCTCCGGGTCAGGGGAATTGGTACATTGTCCAGCGCTGCGGCTTCTCCCCTTGTTCTGGTTGATGGAATAGAACGTTCATTCAGCCAGTTGGATCCGAACGAAATTGAATCAATTTCGGTATTGAAAGATGCTTCATCAACCGCTGTATATGGTATTCGTGGCGCCAATGGGGTAATTATTGTCTCCACAAAAAAAGGGAAGGAAGGTAAACCAATCGTAAGCTACACAGGCAATTATTCATTACAGACCCCGGTTCGAATGCCAAAATTGCTGAATGGATATGACTATGCGCGACTGTACAATGAAGCTTTGCTCAACGACAATCCGCTTGCAACCAATCTTTATACTGATGTAGAATTGCAGAAGTTCAAAGATCATAGTGATCCGCTATTTTACCCCGACACCGATTGGTTGAAATTGTTTGTAAAGAAATTCAGTGGCCAAACTGCCCACAACTTAAATTTTAGCGGAGGGTCAAAAAATGTAAAATACTTTGTTTCGTTAGGCTATTTATGGCAGGACGGAATTCTTAACGAATTCATTCCCAAAAGCGATATCAGCAATAACCCTTCTTACAAGCGAACCAATTTCCGGTCCAATATTGATGTCACAGTAACCCCTACCACGCAGCTAAACGTGCAATTGGGCGGATATACGTCTGTTAGGCACTCGACAGCGTTTGATAATGTTACAAATGTTTCACTTTTCGGGATCATCACTTTTGAAAATCCAACTTCTTCGGCTGGGATATATGATGGCAAAATAATGACTTTGGACCGTTCAGGCAACCGTAGCGGTATTGTACAGTTGGCCAGTGGATTCGTTGACTATCGGGATAATAACATAACGCTAAATGTCGGGCTCACCCAAAAACTGGATATGATACTCAAGGGGCTTTCGGTAAGGACGAAAATTGCCTACGACAATTTTTATGATTTAAGACGTGGTTTCTCCGTCACCCCAACCACATTTACCCCCTTAAAAGTTTACCCCAACGGAGTTGAGACAATTGTCTTTCGTCAAAATAGTGAATTAAACGATGTTGTTTCAGGCCCGACGGTTTCCTATGAACGTTCACGCCAGTTTTATACGGATTTGGCCCTGGAATACAGCAATTCTTTTGGTAGCCACAATGTTGGGGCAATGGTACTTTATAACCAGAAAAAAAGATTTTACCCCCTCAGATCGCCCTCTGGCGCCACATATCAATTCCCGGGCATCCCGTTAGGGTATCAGGATTTGGTGGGTCGTTTGACCTATAACTATCAGTCACGATATTTATTGGAATTCAATTTAGGCCGGAACGGTTCCGAAAATTTTCCGAAGGACCATCGTTTTGGTTGGTTTCCGGCAGTTTCGGGCGGATGGGTCGTAACCGGTGAGCCTTTTGTCAAAAAGCTGATTGGAGAAAAGGTACTCTCTTATCTGAAGTTAAGGTCCTCATATGGGGTGGTTGGAAATGACATTATGGGTGGTACCCGTTTTATGTATTACCCTGCACAGTACAACAGTGGCGGTAACGGTGTATTTGGAGTAATCCCCACCGTTTTAACTTCTTATGTAGAGGGTAAATTGGGAAATCCGGATGTAACCTGGGAAAAGAAGAAGACACTCGATATAGCTATAGAAACGAGGTTCTTCAACGACAGATTAAGTTTAATGGTTGATCGTTTTAGTGAAAGACGGGACAATATTCTTACCTCACGCAGGACAGTTCCGTCTATAGCGGCGGTTGCACTTGCTGATGCATACAATATTGGGATTGTGGAGAATAAAGGATTTGAAATTGAAGCAGGGTGGAACAGCAAAATAAAAGATTTCGGTTACTACCTTAACGGGAGCTATTCCTTCGCCCGCAACAAAATTATTTTCATGGATGAAGTCCGCAACGCCCAAAATCCTAATCTTGACATTACCGGCCACAGCGTAGGATCAATTTTTGGGTATATCTTTGACGGTTTCCTCAACACACAGGCGGAAGTCGACGCAGCGCCCAACTATTTTGGCACCCGGCCAACTTTAGGCGACAACAAGTACAAAGATGTCAACAAAGACGGAGTGATCGACACCTATGACCAGACGGTTATCGGGAACCCAACCTTTCCTGAAGTCACATTTAATTTGAATGGCGGCTGCTCCTACAAAGGGTTCGATTTGAGTTTCTTGCTCCAGGGGAATGGCAATGTTTCTACAGTAGTAGCAAATTACTATTATCAACCCTTTCTGACCTATGGATCTGCGCTCGAACTTGTTTTGGACCGCTGGTACAAGGATTCTCCAGACAACAATGCGCATGCCCTCTATCCGAAAACGAGTGTAACATATTCCCGTTCACAGAATTACTATAATTCTACATTAAATATACGCGACGCTTCTTATATAAGGATAAAAAATATGGAGTTGGGGTACACCTTCTCAAAAGAGCAGATGAGAAGGTTTAACATTGGAAGTTTACGCCTTTATGTCTCGGGGCAAAACCTGATTACCTGGGATAAATTAAAGATTCTGGATCCTGAAGCTGTAACGAATGCAGGCTATAAATACGCGCAAATGGCAACTTACAACATCGGATGTAAAGTGCAATTTTAATAACAACGCTAAAGAATTGAAGAAATGAAAACAAAAAATATCATCTTGAGCATTGTCCTAATGGCATCACTGCTCGTTCCAATTTCTTGCAAGGATTATTTGCAGATGCCCAAGCAAGGTTCTTTTAATAAAGATGCGGTATTTGCAAATATCAGGAATACTGAAATTTATCTATATTCACTTTATCAGTATGTCCCAAAGATACTTTATGGCTGGTCAAATCCGGCCGCTCTGAATGGTCCTTCCCGCGTAACTATTTCGGATGAGGGAATTTGCGGTCTCTATTTCTACCGGTCCAACGATGTTTATGTCGGCGCCGTTAATTCATCATGGTTTACTACCGCGAATGGGGAAGATATTTTCAGCTGGCATTGGACGACCATTAAAAGATGTATTGTCATGTTGCAAAATATCGATAATGTTCCGGATGCAACTCCCGAAATTAAAGGGCGTTACAAAGCGGAATGTAATGCAATCATGGCCTTGGAGTATCTCGAGATGTTTAAAAGATATGGTGGGTTGCCAATCGTCAAAGATCTGATCAATTTCACGGAGAATCCGAAAATTCCCCGCGAATCGATCGATGCAACCTATAAATATATTATTTCACTGTGTGACGCCGTAATTGCCAATCCGGATATTCCGGCAATTATAACGAACCAGATCGAATTCGGTCGCGCAACAAAGGCATGGGCCTATGGGATCAAGGCCAGGGCTGCGCTTTATGCCGCGAGCCCGTTATTTAATTCTGCAACCCCATATCTCGATTTTGGGGAAAATAATAAACTGATCTGCTTTACAAATTACGATGTGAACAGGTGGAAAACAGCGAGGGATTATGCACTCGAAGCCATTCAGTTTTGCGAGAGTAACGGTTATGCGATGGTAACCAGCTATGGGATCAATAGAAACTACACGGTTGCTTGCGAAAAATTTCCTAATAACGGGAATACCGAATTAATCATAGCCACATTAAAGAACCCAGGTTTGGAAGAGAATGTGGCTGGTTCGGCTTTGGTCTATACAGCCTGGAAAGCCAAGGGACTGGCTGCCGCCGGTGGCAGGAACATGGTTAACCACAATGCGGTTGAGTTTTACCGGAATACGGACGGAAGCAGTGTGAACTGGGAACAGAAAATAACCACGGCGCCCAATGACCCGACTGCACCCTATAAAAACCTTGAACCGAGGTTTCAACAAAGTATCGGATACAATGGGGCGGTTTGGCAAACAGCACCGCTTTTGAAATTGGAATTTTTTGATCCGGGCGAGACAGGCGTAATTAGCGGTATCAATGGCATGATCAAAACTACAAATACGAGTAATTATGGTTTTCATAAATATTTCCACGACTTTGAAGTGTCTACCGCAGGTTACATGCCTTTGAATCCGATCATGCGCCTGGCCGAGATGTACACAATCGCAGCCGAGGCTTCCAATGAATTCCAGGGGCCTAATGCAAAAGCATTTGATCTGATGGATGTTATCCGTACCCGCTCGGGTATGCCGAAACTTGACCGAACAATGACCCAGACAAGTTTGAGGGAACTTATCAGAAATGAATGTGCCGTTGAATTTTTTGCCGAAGATCACAGGTATTTTGATCTCAAACGTTGGAAAACACCTGAGCCATTCAAGAAAATCTACAATTTGAAGATATTAAAGTTTTTGAACAACACTTATACCTACGAGAAATACCTGTCTCAGACACGTGTATGGAACGACTTTTGGTTCCTGCATCCATTTCCGTTAGCTGAAGTATTGAAGAATTACGGATTAATTCAAAACCCGGGGTGGTAAGTTGTTTTTAAAAATTAATAAATCAGCAAGTTATGAAACAGCGAAATACTTATATGAAACAATTGAAAGTGAAAGCAGGCATCTTCTTGTTATTCTTTGGAACTGCTTGTGCCGCTTTTGGCCAGAATGCCGCCAATGCAAAAGGTGCGAAAGAGGTTGCCGATTCGAGTTCCGTAAAAGGTGCATCGAACCTGCCGGTGAATTGGGAGAATACATCTTCCATCAGCACTGTTACGGGTAAAACTATTTATAAGGGTTCTTCCTATTCGCCGGGGAATTCACTTTACGGCCTGTTACCCGGTTTAACGGTAACACAGAGATCCGGTGAACCTGGTTTGGAGGATCCCGATTTCAGGATTCGTGGAAATGGAACGTTTGGCAACACCAATTATCCACTCGTGTTGGTAGATGGTTTTGAACACGATTTGAATACCCTCGCATTGGAAGACATCGAGTCTATCTCTGTTTTGAAGGATGCCTCAGCATCTTTACTCTACGGAGGCAGGGCTGCCAATGGGGTCATCGTGGTAACAACCAAGCGGGGCATACAGGGAAAGGCAAAAGTATCCGTGAATGTGATGGGAGGGATGCAAAGTCCAATGGGCTCGCCAAAGTTTTTAGGATCGGCCGATTATGCTACGATGTACAATCAGGCCCTGGCAAGTGACGGACTTCCTGCAGTGTATACCGACACACAAATTCAGGATTTTCGCACAGGTGACCCAATTTATTCACCAAATGTAGATTGGAGAAAGGAGATGGTGAGAAATAGCGCGCCGGCAACAAAAGCCAATTTTACTGTCACGGGAGGTAACAATGTCATTCAATATTATGCATCGGTAGGTTATCAGTTAATCCAAGGGATATACGATCATACCTCTAAGCACAGTGGTTACAGCACGAATGTCAACACAGGAAACATTAATTTCAGGTCGAACATGGATATTAAGTTCACCAGCGACTTGAAAGTTAAGTTCGACATGTACGGACAGATCAGTGATAAGAATACGCCGGTAGCCAGTACTGCCTCTATTTGGAATTCATTGAACAGTTACCCCTCTACGGTCCCCATCTATGCTTTGAAGGATTCCTTACTCGGGGGAACCTCCGTTTTTCCAATTAACCCGATGGGTTTAATCAATGAACAGGGATATCGGAGCATCCATGAGAGGTCCTTAATATTTAATGCTTCAACAGAATATGATTTCAGAAAACTGGTCAGAGGGCTGGTAGCAGGTGTCCGGTTTGGATATGATAACTTTTACACGGTCAATTCTGCCTGGTCAAAAACTTTTGAGTCGTATACGGTTACTGGAAAAGATCCGGTCACCGGGGGGCCACTCTTAAGCGCACCATTCGGAAAAAACACCGACCTTGTTTACAGTAACCCTTCTGGAGACAATCAATCATTGAGGTTGAACCTGGACGGTTATTTGAATTACAATACCTCAATTGGATCGGATCAAAAACTTGCCGCCAAACTTGTATATCACCAGGATAAGCTGGCACTCGGGGGAGAGAGCCCATACTTCAACCAATCCCTCAGCGGAGTGGTCAACTACAATTTGAAAAATCGTTATTTGGTTGAGTTGGGACTCAATTACAGTGGAAACGAAGCATTCAATAAAGAACATCGGTTTGCATTTTTCCCGGCTGTTTCGGCAGGATGGATCCTCTCCAATGAATCATTTTTGAAGGATAATGCGGTTATCAACTTCCTGAAACTTCGGGCATCTACCGGTACCGTCGGGCGCAGTAACCTTGGATACCGTTTCATTTACCGCGATTATTATACAGGCGGAGGTAGTTATTTCTTTGGGACAGGTACGGCCGCAACGGGTAGTATCATGGAGAACAATCTTGCAAACCCTAATCTCACCTTCGAAAAGTCGAATAAAAGCGAAATTGGGCTGGAATCAGTTCTTTGGAAAAATGTCAGCTTTTCTGCTGTTTGGTTCTACGAGAAACGGACAAATATAGTCATCTCCCAATCCAATGTGGTCTCATCACTGGGTGGTGTCGGATTGCAGAATGTCAATGGAGGTGAGGCAGAAAAAAGAGGTATCGAACTCTCCTTGAATATAGATAAATCATTCAAGGACTGGGGATACTTTGTCGGATTGAACTACACAATGATGAAAAGCAAAGTGTTGTACAACGGGGAGTTGCCGGTACCGGCCGGAAGTGAGTACAATTACACAACCGGACAACCAATAGGGCAGCCCTACGGTCTTGAATTCGTGGGATTCTTCCAGTCGGCCCAGGATATTCAGTCCAGTCCGAAACAGCAATTTGGCGAGGTCAAACCCGGGGACATGAAATACCGTGACAAAAACAACAATGGTATTGTAGACGATTACGATGTGGGCCCTATTGGCCATTCAACATTTCCCCAATCCGAAGTCGGGCTTATTTTGGGCGCTAATTACAAAGGATTTGACATTCAGGGTGTTTTGCAGGCACAATTGGGCCGCAACATCTATTTGGGAAGCAACTCCTATGTCTATTGGCCGCTCATTAACAACGGGAGAATCTCCACCTATGTGGACCAACCCTGGACCGAGGCAAATAAAGCAACAGCCAAATATCCGCGCCTGACAACGGTCTCTAACCCCAATAACTACCGGGCTTCGGACTTCTGGTTAAAGAAAGCTGATTTCCTTCGTCTTCGCTCTGTTGAGATAGGTTATAATCTTCCTTCACAGATCGCATCGAAGATCAAATTGGATAAAATCAGGCTATTCGTCAGGGGCATGAACCTGGTCACAATGAGCAGTTTTACTTATGAGGATCCGGAGACGATGGTTGGTTATCCTGCAATGAAGTCATATAACTTGGGTCTAAATGTTCAATTTTAAAGAATAAACTTATGAAATACTTTAAAAATATAGGTGCCGTTTTGGTACTGGGGATACTCTTTTCACAGTGCAAATTCATCGATCCTGAAGAGTTTACCTTAAGATCGGCCGATCAGGTGAAAAGAAATTTTGCAAATCTTGGCGCGTTACGCGTTGCACCATTTAGTCATCTGCCAACAGGGTACAATACCATTGGAAATTCATGGCTGGCATCGGCATCCGATGAAGCTGAAGAGGTATTGGTAACCGAGTCGATCCAGAACTTCAACATCGGTAACTGGAACCAATATTCCAATCCGGATAACGTGTGGGCAAAAAATTACCAGGGAATCAGGAAAGCCAATGATTTTTCACAAATGGCAGATACCATTACCTGGTATGAATGGAAATTGAGCAATCCTACTGCCTACAACGATCGTGTTTTTAGGACCAATTTGTGGAAGAATGAGATGTTTTTCCTGCGTGGATTCTTCTACTTCGAACTAATAAAACGATATGGCGGGGTTCCTTTAATTAAGGAAAAATTGAACATGGCGCGACTGGATTCTATTGCCTCGATCAAAAGAAGCAGTTTTTCAGATTGCGTTGAATATATTGTTACCCAGTGCGACACTGCTGCAAAAAATTTACCGGTCACCCAGGTTGCTGCCGATTATGGCGAAATAACCAAAGGAGCGGCCCTGGCCTTAAAAGCGCGTACTTTGCTTTACGCGGCAAGCGACCTTTTTAACAAATCAGGAAATTCAAATCCTGTTCTGGGCTATACGGATGGCAACCGTCAACAACGGTGGATCAGGGCAGCAGAAGCCTGCAAGGCAGTGCTCGATATGGCCCCTTCAACCTATGCGTTGCATACAAATTATGGAGCATTGTTCTTGCTTGGATCGGCCTTTAACAAAGAGGTGATTTTTGAATGCCGGAGGGGTGCCCTGAATTCGTTTGAAGCAGCCAATTACTCCATTGGGTTTAATGGAGGAAGAACAGGGACCTGCCCATCGCAAAACCTGGTTGATGCTTACGAAATGAAAGACGGTACTGCATTTAGCTGGTCTAATCCTGCCCAGGCCGCAGATCCTTATTTGAACCGCGATCCCCGTCTGGCATTGACCGTTGTGCTTAACAATGCAACTTTCAATGGACGGAAAATTGAGTTATGGGAAGGTGGTAAGGATGGGTTGCCGCTCGACCGCGCTTCAAAAACCGGGTATTATCTGAGCAAATATGTGGTTCAAAATTTGGACCTCACAAAGAATCAGACATCTTATCACCAATGGCTTAATTTCCGTTTGGCCGAGATGTACCTGAATTATGCCGAAGCCATGAACGAGGCGTTTGGACCCGACAATAAAAGCATTTATACACTAACAGCACGTGAAGCGGTTAACCTGGTCCGTGCACGGGCCGGAGTGGTAATGCCCGCCTTTCCATTGGGTATGGCAGCGGACCAATTCAGGACCCGCCTTCGGAATGAAAGAAGGGTTGAATTAGCATTTGAAGATCACCGGTACTGGGATGTCAGACGTTGGGGCATTGGTTCCTCTGTCTTGGGAGGCGATATCAAGGGCGTAAAAATTGCCATGGTGGATCCTACCCACTTTACCTATACCCCATACCTGATTGAGACACGCACTTACAATTCTAAAATGGATCTATATCCAATACCTGAAGATGAGGTAGTAAAATCCAAGGGGAATTTAGCCCAAAACCCCGGTTGGTAGTTTATTCGTTTATTTTGATTGGTTGATGGTGAGTGGCCCGAATTTGGGCCACTCATCTTTTAAAAATAAGATCAATTAATTACAGATTGATTTTATACAGTCACTGATTCATCTGACTGTATCTTTGCATATTGTTTAAAGTTATATCTCCGATAAACAGGTATTATGAATATAATTTATCTAAACAAAATTTATGATAAAAATGAAAGGTCTTAAACTCGTACTAATTTTAGCCATTACATCGGTTGTCTCATTTGCCGGCTGCAAAAAGAAAGATACGGGGCCAATAACAAATGCGTTGAAGATAACGGCCGCTAACGGAACGGTAGTAAAAAATCCGAACCAGGAAGTTTATGAAAACGGAGCCCATGTTCAGTTGACTGCAACCGCAAATGCAAATTATACATTTTCCTCGTGGGGAGGAGATGCCGCAGGTACTGCAAATCCATTGACAATAACGATGGATGCGAACAAAAATATCGTAGCTAACTTCACGGTAAAAGTTGACACATACAGTTTAATGGTGACTGCAACCAATGGAACCGTAGCAAAAAAACAGGATTTAGCTGTTTACAACAGTGGGACTTCCGTTCAGTTATCAGCGATTCCTAATTCCGGATATACATTTACATCATGGAGTGGCGATGCCACGGGGAACGCTAATCCATTGACAATTTCGGTGAACGCAAATAAAAATATCGTCGCCAACTTTGCTGCAATACCTCATAATCTGGATGTGAGGAGCAAAGGGGCCAAAGGCGACGGTGTTACCGATGATACGGCAGCCCTTCAGGCAGCCGTAGACCAGATAGGAGGGACCAACGATACCGTATTTGTTTCAAATGGTACGTATATGATCCATCCATCTGTACATCTTAATTTAAAAAGCAACATGACCCTAAAAATGGCGAATGGCGCTGTACTCAAAGCAATTCCGGTATCCTCTGACGGTTATGCTGTTGTGAATTTAAGTAATATTCAAAACGTTACTATCATTGGTGGTAAGGTGGAAGGAGAAAGAGGTGGTCATACAGGCGCCGCTGTTGCTGGTGATGGACATGGTCATGGCTTTACCATTTTGGGAACTGACAATATCATGGTAAAGGATTTAACCGTAAAAAACTGCTGGGGTGATGGTATCTATGTTGGAAAAGGAACGGTCATGACCAAGAATGTGACCATTGACAATGTCATATCGGACAATAACCGCCGACAAGGTATGTCTGTCGTAATGGTGGATGGTATGGTCGTGAAAAATTCAGTATTTAAAAATACCAATGGAACAGACCCTCAGGCCGGCATTGATCTTGAACCAAACCTTGGGAATACGGTTAATAATGTCAAGATCCTCAACTGTCAGGTAATCGACAATGCCCATGCCGGAATCGTATTATGGGTATCCTCGGGTTTTACAAATACTTATGTAACAAATGTGACAATAGATGGATGTACGGTTGACCGTAATATGCAGTCAGCGGGCATCGTTGCAGTGACTCGATCCCCAACCAATATTACCAACAATAAAGTCAGGAACAATGCCCATTATGGGTTGGTCATTGAGTCATCAAATGGCGCCATTACAGGCAACACCATTACCGACAATGGGAGGTGGGGTATCGAACTGCGTGCAGTGGCGCACGGTAACAATGTTACGGGCAATACCGTTTTACGCAATGTTTCAGGTCAGATCGTAGACAGGACATCCGGCAATAATACCATTGTTCCTAACACAACAAACTAAAAATCCGTTTAAAATTATTACACAGAGAAATTACTAGTTTTGAATGAAACTAAAAATAGCTTTAAAATTGTTGCCTGATCATCAAAACACTTGAGGAATCCCCGAGTGCACAGAGAGAAAAATCGCAAGCGATTTTTAAACTCAGCGAACTCAGTATTTTCTCTAAAATTTATCTAAAGACAAACATATCTATACTCGCTAAATTCTCAATTATTTGAAAATTATTCTCTGTGTTATTAATTAAAACAGTCTCTAAATATAACTGATATGGCAAATAAAATTTTAACTCTATTTGTAATTATACTATTAGTTACTAATTTGTCTTATGCCCAAACCCGGAATCCATCAGCAAAAATTACCCTTGAAAAAGGAGAGAAAGTATGGGCAGGGGTTATCAATGACGGTCACCTAATGCCCTTTCAGGAAAATTATGTAATGGATTTTGCCGAGGACAATAAATACAACCAGCTTCAACCGCTGATTCTTACCAGCAAAGGCCAATACGTATGGGGCAGCGAGCCCTTCAAATTCGATGTGGGGAACAACGAAGTCGTTATCACAGATCCGAATAATTCTGTAATTACTGGCAGATCAGGGACAACACTAACAGAAGTGCGGCGGTTTGTTTCAAAGAAATATTTTCCTGCCAGCGGGATGCTTCCTGATACCATGTTATTTGCTGCACCACAGTACAATACATGGATAGAACTTAATTACCACCAGAGTCAGGAGTCTGTTTTGAAATATGCCAGGGCAATTATTGCCAACGGATTACCTGCCGGTGTTCTAATGCTGGATGATTCCTGGCAGGAAGATTATGGTTTCTGGGATTTCCATCCCCGACGATTTCCAAATCCCAAGGAGATGGTGGATCAATTGCATAAAATGGGATTTAAGGTGATGGTTTGGATCTGTCCATTCGTTAGTCCTGACCAGACACTAATTTACAACCAGTTGAGCAGGGAGAAGGCATTTTTATTGGAGAAGACCAAACCAACAGATACCTGGGAATCAGTAACAAATCCTATTATGATCCGCTGGTGGGATGGTGTGTCAGCAGAACTCGATTTCTCGAACCCCGCTGCAATAAAATGGTTTAACAGTCAATTGGACAGGCTGCAAAAAGATTACAATATTGATGGATTCAAATTTGATTGCGGCGACATGCTTTTTTATCCGCCAAATGCATTGAGCATGGGAAATGTTACACCAAACCGGCATAGCGAATTATATGCCCAATTTGGATTGCGTTTTCCGTTGAATGAATATCGGGCCTGTTGGAAAATGGGCGGCCAACCGCTTGGTCAACGACTAACTGATAAAAGACATACATGGGAAGACCTTCAGAAACTCATCCCCAATATGATCGTTGAAGGACTTTCAGGCTATACTTTTTCCTGTCCTGACCTGATTGGAGGGGGCCTCCTCTCTTCATTTGCAAATCCTGACTCGATCCGTCAGGACCTGATTGTACGATCAGCCCAATGCCATGCTTTGATGCCAATGATGCAATTTTCCGTTGCTCCCTGGAGGATATTGGATTCGCAGCACCTTGCGGCTGTAAAAAAGTGCGTGGAAACAAGGATGAAATTTACACCTTTGATAATGAAGTTGATTCGGGAATCGGCAAAATCAGGCGATCCAATCCTGAGAAACATGGAATTTGTCTTCCCTAATCAAGGCTATGAATCTGTAACAGATCAATTTATGATGGGCGATAACTTGCTGGTCGCACCGGTAGTTCAGCCGGGGACAAATGGAAGGAACGTTATTCTCCCCAAAGGAACATGGAAATCAGACGACGGGAAAGAATATAAAGGCGGAAAGTCGATTTTTATTAATGCCCCTTTGGAGAGACTTCCCTATTTTGAAAAGGTTAAATAAAACAGATAGTAATGAAGTTAATATTTTTGGTTCCCTTTCTGATTATTTCGCTGTGTGCGATGAAGGGGCCTTTAACAGCCGGTGAGGCTCCCAAAGGGATCCTGATTATCCCGATGCCTGGTGAGATTACCGTTCTCAACGGGACCTTTGTGATGAACGGTAAAACATCCATACAAGCCGGTCAGGACATACTTGTAAAGGCAGAACAATTACGGGCCTATCTTTCACCGGCTTCTGGTTACATGCTCCCGATTAATAAGATTATCTCCGGAGAAAATTTAATCGAACTTAAACTATCGAATGAACTATCATCCCTTGGAGAGGAGGGCTACAAACTGAATATAACCAATCAAAAGGTACTGATCACTGCTTATAAAATAACGGGGATATTTTGGGGTATTCAAACATTACGACAACTTTTCCCCAATGAAATATTGAGAGAGGCTGAAGTTGCTGGGGTTACATGGATGATTCCCTGTGTAAACATAGTTGACAAACCAAGGTTCAAGTGGAGAGGTTTGATGATTGACTACAGCCGAACTTTCTGGAATACACGTCATACCAAAAAGTACATAGATGCAATGGCATTCTACAAAATGAATAGACTGCATATGCACCTTACCGATGACCAGGGGTGGCGCCTTCAGATTGACAAGTACCCTGAATTGACCGCAAAAGCTTCGAAATTTGATACCATATATCATGAGCCGAAGGAAAGGGAAGGGTTTTATTCAAAGGACGATATCCGCGAACTTGTGCGATACGCAGCGGCAAAAAATATAGAGATCATTCCTGAGATCGAAATGCCCGGCCACACCTCAGAAGTACTTTCCGTATTTCCCGGATTATCTTGTACGGGTGAACTTGTGTCAATTCATCCCAACGGGAAAGGAAAGGTTAATGCAAAGGAGTTTTGTGCAGGGAAAGAGGAAACATTTACGCTCCTTCAAAATGTGCTTTCTGAGGTAATTGAGCTTTTCCCTTCAAAGTACGTACACATCGGTGGGGACGAATGTGACAAAGCTAGATGGGAAAAATGCCCTTTCGACCAGAAAAGGATCAAAGATGAAGGATTGAAGGATGAGAACGAACTGCAAAGTTGGTTTGTAAGACGGATAGAAAAATTCATAAACAGCAAAGGCAAGAAACTAATTGGATGGGACGAGATTTCGCAGGGAGGGCTTAGTAAATCTGCTACCGTGATGTTTTGGCGGGGCGGAAAGGAAAAAATTGTTTTGGATGCTGTCAATCAAGGAAATGATGTGATAATGACCCCTACTTCCCATTTGTATTTTGATTACCCGTACGGTGGAAAATATACAGATTATCCGTACAATGGAATATCAACAGAGAGGGTTTACGCTTACGAACCTTGTTCCGGCATACTTAAAAATGTTAACCCGGAACACATTTTAGGGGTTCAGGCCAATTTTTGGTCCCATATTGACAGGACGGAGCCACGGATGGACCGGCAGATTTTCCCGCGCTTACTGTCGTTGGCTGAGGTCGGCTGGACGGAAAGCAAAAACAGGAACTGGGATAATTTCAGTTTAAGGCTTAAACATCAGTATAAATCATTGGATTTTTTGAATATTTATTATATGGACACCAATAATTAGCAGAATGAACAAAGTCCTTTTAAAATGCACTTTTGCCGTGGCGCTGGGCGGTTTGCTGTTTGGCTACGATACGGTTATCATCAACGGCGCCATGATGGACCTGGTAAAGTATTTTCGGTTAACCCCCCAAATGCAGGGATGGACCGTCAGTTCGGCTTTGGTAGGGTGCATCCTGGGTACCATGCTGATCGGCAAAATAGGTGACAGGTACGGTGCAAAGCTGATGCTTCAAATATCGGCGATCATGTTTTTTGCCTCTTCGGTGGGATGCGGTATTGCTACAGACATCAGCATCTTCATTCTGTTCCGGTTTATCGGCGGTTTGGCCATTGGCGCATCTTCAGTGCTTTGTACTACCTACATTGCCGAAATCTCGCCTCCCAAACACAGGGGATTATTGGCCGGTACTTTTCAATTGGCCATTGTAGTCGGGATTTTGTTGTCGCTGATTTCCAATTATTTATTGCTCAATATTGGCGAACAGAACTGGCGCTGGATGCTTTACAGCGGTGCTGTTCCCGCGGTAGCCTTTTACCTGATGCTTTTGATTATCAGGAATAGTCCGCGATGGTTGGTAAAAAAGGGGCGGATTGGGGAGGCCGGGAAAAATATTGAAGATTTATCCTCCCACGAGATTGATTCGGACCAAACGATTCTCGAAATCCAGGAATCTATCCGGAATGAAAAAATTGGCGAAAGGATTAACCTGTTCAAAAGGCCATTCCGCAAAATAATCCTTATTGGGATATTTGTTGGCATTTTTAACCAGCTGACTGGTATCGGGGTGGTATTTTATTATTCTGCCCAGATTTTCAGTATTGCCGGTTTTTCCAATGACTCCTCGATGGCGCAGAGTGTCATTTTGGGCCTGACAAATTTGGTGTTTACCCTCGTTGCCATGGCAATCATTGACAAAGTAGGAAGAAAGAAAATCCTGCTCTTTGGACAAATGGGGATGGTGTTAGTACTAGGCTTGTTTGGCTACGGGCTGCTTACCGGGGATATCAGGGGATATTGGCTGGTTGCCTTGCTGGTGGCATACATCGCGTTCTTTGCTTCATCGCAGGGAGCTGTAGTATGGGTGTTGTTGTCCGAAATGTTCCCGAACATCATACGCGCAAGAGGCGCTTCTGTAGGCTCATTGGCGAATTGGATGATCAGTGCAGGGCTAAATTTTTTCTTTCCGGTGGTAATCGGATTTTTTGGGACAACCCAAGCCGCACAAAAGTTGGGGTTAAGTTATGCTTTTATCTTTTTGGCAGTGGTCTCCTTCGTTGGGTTTGTATATTTAAAAAAATACATCATTGAGACCAAAGGGAAAACGCTCGAACAAATTGAAAAGGAAGTACTTTATTAAACGATTAAAGATATCGACATGAACGGCTACGAAAGAATATGTGCTGCACTAAAAGGCGAAAAGCCTGATAAAACCCCCATCATGCTCCATAATTTTATGCTGGCAGCCAGGGAGCATGGTATATCCATGGAGCAATACCGCAACAGTCCAAAGGCTATCGCAGAAACATTTATTGCTGCAATGGACAAATATCAATACGATGGTATTCTTGTTGATATCGACACGGTCACCCTTGCCGGGGCGGTTGGTGTCCCGGTCGATTTTCCTGTTAATGACCCTGCGCGGTCACACATTGGCAATTTGGCAAACCTGGAAGATGTTGTTCATCTGAAGCCGGTACGAGTGGAAGATTACAGGTACATTCAAATTTGGTTGGAGGCAGTCCGTCTTTTAAAAACGTATTACAAAGATGAAATTCATATTCGTGGAAACTGCGACCAATCCCCATTCTCGTTGGCAAGCATGATGAGGGGGCCACAAAACTGGATGCTGGATTTGATGATGGGGAGTGAAGGGCAAATTGATGCGTTACTTGAGTATTGTACGGATGCAGGTTCCCAATTTATCAAATTGATGGCCCAAACCGGCTGTGATATGGTTTCAAATGGCGATAGTCCGGCAGGCCCCGAAATGATTTCGCCTGAAATGTATTTAAAATACGCGATGCCTTATGAAAAGAGAATTGTTGAAGTTGCCCACAATGCGGGTATCGCGTATACATTGCACATCTGTGGCAATACCGATGTTATCCTGGAATACATGCTATTGACCGGGGCCGATGCTTTTGAATTGGATTATAAAACAGACATTGGCAGGATATACCACACATTGCACAACACAAACACTTTCATTGGAAACATTGACCCAAGCGGTGTTTTGGCCATGGGAACTGAAGATTTGGTCAGGATAAAAACGATGGAGTTGTTGTCCGTCTATAAAGGTTCAAATCGTTTCATCCTGAATGCCGGTTGCGCAATTCCCCCGACTACACCTTCCGGGAACCTGAAAATGATGATTGAAACCGCGAGAAATTTCGGATAAAAAAATAAGGCTTACGAACATCCTAGAAGTCCCATAGGAATAAATGCTGGAATCGCAAATTTTCGGATGAATCTTAGAAAAATGCGCCCAGCCACATTTGTATTTCACAAAATCTTAATGCTACATTTGTTAAGTCTAAATAATGATTAATGAAAGTTCATTATTTTTTAGGGAATTTAATTCGGGATGAATGGAGGAAGAGCTAAAAATATGGGAAAAAATCCGGAATGGTGATACCATGGCTCTAAAGGTATTACACGACAGGTACTATTACCAGTTGTACCTGTTTGGTAAAAAATTATGCGACAATCGCTCTGTTCTTGACGAGGTTGTTTCAGACTGTTTCATTAAACTTTGGACTAAACGCAACGATCTGGTAATCGAACGATCTGTCAAATCGTATCTGTTTTTGATGTTGCATAACGGATTGATTGATGTACTACGCAGAAAGGACCATACCCTTTATTTGGAAGAAGGCGCCATGCCCGATCTGCCTGATGAAGGGATGCACAGCGAGCTGGATCTTTACGCAAGGCTCTACAAGGCGCTGGAAAAGCTCCCCGATCAACGTTGCCGGATCCTTGAACTGGCAGTTTTCGAATCGTGTAGCTATGCCGGGATAGCGGAGAAGCTCAATATTTCGGTAAATACGGTAAAGACCCAAATGGGGCGCGCTTACAGGTTTCTTAAAAATGAACTGGATCCCAAATCGTTGCAGTTGTTGTTTATACTCAAAGCCCTCAATAAGAAATGCTAACCTAAAATGAATTTCGCCGGATAATTCGGAATGGGTTTTTAATTTTGTCCTTTTTTTTGCTGAATATCAGATCTGCAATTGTTTTTCCCATAAATTGAAAGTCAGTGCTGATCACTGTAATCCCATCTTCCAGAACTTCTTTCAGGACTACTTCATTATAAGCTATAAGTCCGATATCAACACCTATTTTGAACTCCTTTCCCCGACATATTTTGATAAAATCGGCCAGATCATCATCGTCGATTACTATATACAAGTCTTTATATTCAAGTTCTACGTGAGAGGTACCTAAAACCATATCATGGTGCAACAGGTGTTGTGTGCAGAATTTCTCAAAGCCGGTGATGATCTCAAAATTAGATGTGGGATCTAATGGAAAAACAAGGATCAACCGGTGGTAATTTTTGATTTCATCCAGCACCTTTGTCAGCGACTCCTGTATGTCATTTTCGAAATCTTCGTAAATAACCGGATACGGATGTTCAATAAAATCAACATCCTTATTAACCAGAACTAGTTTTTCTTGAGGAATGAGTTTAAATGTGTCGTTAACCAACTTATTGTATTCAAAAAAGAAGGGCATGATCACGTAAAAATCATAGGCATTCAGGTTGGCCTTGATGATGTTATTGAAACGTTGTGCATCGTAATTGTGAACCTGGAGGTCAATAATTGCTTTGGTATTCATCGCATTGATAAACGCATTATAGATGATCTTTTTATAAGCCGTCATCTTATTGAAAACAAGCAATATCCGAAGTGGCGCCTCTCCATATTTCCCTTTAATAAAGAAACCCTTTCCAGGAACCGATTCGATGATGCCACGGTCCCGTAATTCTATGTAAGCACGCTGCACCGTATCTTTTGACAAGAGGTACTCAAAACTCAGGTCATTCAGGGAAGGCAGACGATCACCAATTTTTAAAAGTCCACTGTTAATTCCGTTGATCACAGAGTTGACTATCTGTCTGGATTTGGATTCTTTTCCCAGATCATTGATTTTGAAAACAGACTTTAATATGTCCAAATTATTCATGATCAGTACAGTTCAGTACGGTTAAATAAACTTCGATTCTTACCATTGTGGTAACAAATCACACTTCCTGGGTACTTTTTCCAACCAAAAGTACACGAATAAAAATGACATTGTTAGCATATTGATTCATTTTATGAGAGCATTAGTACTAGAAAGCAATAAATCATTGAACTATCAGAAGGTCAAAATGCCAACCTCAGTACAAGACAAAGCCGTATTAGTCAGGGTGAAGGCCAGTGGCATTTGTGGTTCAGACATCGTGCGCGGATTCGGGGGCAAGGCATACCATTATCCCTTAATTATGGGGCATGAATTTGCCGGAACAGTAGAGGAATCAGTGGCAGGGAGCAAATATAAGCAAGGCGACCGGGTTACTGTCTTCCCGCTTTTGCCCTGTAAGCGCTGCGAGGCATGCCTGACAGGTGATTTTGCGCAGTGTACCAACTACGATTATTACGGTTCACGCAGGGATGGCGGCTTTGCAGAGTTTGTTTCTGTTCCGGAAGAGAACCTCTTTGCACTGCCTGATCATGTCGACCTGCTTCACGCAGCCATGACAGAACCTGCCGCCGTAGCCCTTCATGGAGTCAGACAAGTAAAAGTGACCATTGGATCAACTGCTGTGGTTTATGGCTGTGGTCCTATCGGGAACATGACTGCTCAGTGGTTACGAATTGCTGGATGCGCTACCGTAATTGTGGTGGACATTGATCAGCCCAAACTTGACATTGCGCGGCAGATGGGTTTTGTGACCATTAATAGCTCAGATTTGGATCCCGTTAAGACAATTTATGAACTAACTACAGGACATGGTGCAGATATTGCTGTTGAGGCAGTAGGGCATCCTGCAACATTTCTAAATGCAGTACGGTCTGTTGGGCGCATGGGGCAGGTGGTTTTCATGGGGAACATTCAAGGTAAGTTCGAAATAGGGGAAGTAGATTTTTCGAACCTGCTAAGGAAAGAAATTCAAATCTTCGGAACCTGGAATAGTAAGATTACCCCCGAAGGAATTGATGATTGGTCGACGGTATTAAAGATGATGGACAAACAGCTTATCGTTGCACCACTTATCAGTCATACCCCCGATTTGTCAGACGGTGTGGAAATCTTTAATGCAATTGCTAACAAACAAGGGTCCTTCAATAAAGTAATATTCAAAATTTAATAATTCCATGATTGAACTGGGTATAAAATCTGACCCTATTGAAACTCGGTATAGCTTTAATTGGCTTTTCAATCTAATGAACGATTTGAATGTGAGGGCTGTGCAGATTGGATCATTTTTCGAAATGTATGTTCTTGATCTTCGGTATTTTGAAAAAATTAAGGAGGAGGCATACACCAAGAATATTCACATCAGAAGTATGTTTACTGCTCACCGAGAGTTAGGTGGGTTCTTTTATGACAACATCTATATGGAAAAGGCGGCACGTTCAATGTATGAGCGGCTGATTGATGTTGCATCTTTTCTAGGAGCCGATTATTGCGGATCAAACCCAGGGGCTGTTTACCGTGACCAAATGAGCAAGAAAGCCGATGGGATTGCCTGTTACCTGAAACATATGAAAGAGCTTTCGTTTTATGCAAGTGAAAAAGGGCTGAAAGGACTTACCATTGAGCCAATGTCATGCGCAGCAGAGCCACCGACCTCGGTTACAGAAATTAGGACGATGATGACTGAGTTGAATAATTTTCACTTGCAAAACCCCGAATCAACGGTGCCGTTCTACCTGTGCGGTGACATCAGCCATGGTTGGGCCGGTACCGACAGGGAAATCATCTCAACAAATTATGAACTGTTCGAAGTCGCCATCCCCTGGATGTGTGAGTTTCATTATAAAAATACCGATCGATATTTTGAGTCGACTTTTGGATTTTCGGAAAAGGAACAACTACTTGGAATTGTAGATATTAATCAGATTTCACAGTTAATTAATAAAAATCGGCATCAATTTCCTGTTTGGCCCATAACCGGCTATCTCGAAATTGGTGGCCCCAAAATCGGGCGCGACTATTCTGACAAATGGCTGGCAAAGTGCCTCATCGAATCAATTACTTCGATCAGAAAAAGCCTTCAATGATAGGGCATAATTGGATTTCAATCGTCAACGAAAACTTGAATTTTATATGAAAGCGGCAATATTAGTAGACTTGAATCAAATAGCTGTTAAAGAGGTGAGTGATCCGGTTTGCGGAGAGTGTGAAATGGTTATCAGGCCTGAGTCAGTGGCAATTTGCGGTTCAGATGTCCGTATCTATCGATTCGGCAATGACCGGGTTTTTCCACCGACTGTCATCGGCCACGAAATTGCCGGGACCATTATAGAGGTTGGCAATAAAGTAACCAACTTCAAAGTGGGACAACGGGTGGTTCTGGGAGCTGATGTCCCTGACATGGATACAGGTAGAAACTATACGCTGAAAGGTCAGGGGAACTTATGTCCTGAAAACCTGGCCATCGGATACCAGCTTGATGGAGCTTTCCAGCAAAAAATGAAATTGAATGAAAATACAGTCAAATATGGACCGATAGTCGAAATTCCGGATCATGTAAGTTTCGATGAAGCCGCTCTGGCAGAACCATTGGCTTGCGCCATACATGGTTTTGAAATGGCCCGAATGAGCATCGGAAAAAGTATTTGCATTATCGGGCTGGGCCCTTTGGGCTGTATGATGGTTGAACTAACAAAAAGCTATGGAGCCGGAAAAATTTTTGCTGCCCAGCGGTCCGAAAAGCGGCTTGACATGGCCCGCAAATTCTTATCCGCTGTTGATGCCACATTCATTTCAACTGAAGAGGAAGACCTGGTTGAACGGGTAATGAAAGAAACCAACGGTGAAGGGGTTGATGTGGTAATTACGGCCGCCGGAACAGTGAAAGCACAAGAAGATGCGATCAGAATCGTAAAGAAGAGAGGGGTTGTGAACCTGTTTGCAGGCCTTAAAAATCAGCCAAAACTTGAGATTGACACAAACCTGATCCATTACAAAGAGTGTACTGTTCTTGGTAGCCATGGTTCTAACCAGCCGGATGTTGAGAAAGCAATGACTTTGATAGCAAAAGGCGATATTAAAACAAAGAAATACATCTCCAGGTATTTTCCGCTCGACGATATCGTTGAAGCTATAGAATACCATGAGTCACGGAATGGTATGAAGGTTATCATTAAACCGCAACAATAATATCTTTCAAAATGGGAAAAATAAAACTTTCACCATCGATGATGTGTGCCGATTTTTTGAACATCCAAGACGAATTGGATATTTTTCAGAAATACAACATTGATTTTCTGCATATTGATGTAATGGATGGTCATTATGTGCCTAACTACACACTAGGCATTGATTTCTGTAAAAGCCTGAAACGATATTCATCCATTCCACTGGATATTCACCTGATGATCGAAAATGTAGACCAATACATCGAATCATTTTGTCAGTTTGAAGGTTCATGGGTGAGTTTTCATCCTGAAACCACATGGCATCCGGTGCGCACCATTGAACAGATTAAAAGGCACAAATGCAAAGCCGGAATTGCGATTGATACTGCCGTAAGCATTGACCAATATAAAGAACTCTACGAACTGGTTGATTTTGTACTGGTCATGACTGTTACTCCTGGTTATGCCGGACAAAAGATTCTTCCGTTCTGTCTTGAAAAAATAGCTAAGTTAAATGCAGATTTCAAACAAGCCAATATAATGGCAGCTATAGAGGTGGATGGTAACGTAAGTTGGGAAAATATCCCATCAATGGTAGAGGCCGGAGCAACTGTATTGGTAAGTGGATCATCATCCATTTTCGATTCAAAATTCGGCAGGTCAGAGGCAATTGAACGTGTCAGGGAGTTGCTTGAATTTTACGAAGAGGCTGAGCTTTGACAGAGAATAATTTGCATGGTAATACTGATTTGATAACCGCATAATTAATTAACCAATAAAACAATCAACATGAAAAAAAGTGAGCCATTGAAAGATCCTATGATCTCGCTAAAGAACAATATGCCGAATTAGGTATAGATACCGATCAGGTAGGATAAGGTAATTATTACAATTGAAGTTCACTAGTCCAGACGATATTTTTAAGATATGTAATACTCAATAAAAACGTAAACTAAAAGAAATTGATTTGTAATTTCTCTATTCCCTGTCACCCTTTTCCTCATTTCATGCGTCATATCTTAAGAAATACAGCACTTAATGGACAATACACAGGATTCCTACTGGGAAAAAATGGCAGGAAAACTTCACGGGGAACTAAGCAAGGAGGATGAAGTTGGTTTCGATGAACTAATCTCTGATCAAGGTCGTTTATTGGAATTTAATAGGGTACGAAGTATTCGGGACAACCTATCCCTGGCCGGTTCTTGTCCGATTGATGGCAAGGAGAAATCATGGAGCAGGGTGCAAGCCTCTATTCGGTGGACCAAAATTCGATGGATCAATACAACACTGAAATATGTGGCAATTGTTGTAGTAGCCTTTGTAGCCGGTATATTGCTTCAATCCAATTTAACTGGCAGCACAACGCTGCACTTCTCCGAAATACATATCCCATACGGTCAAATGGGCCAGCTCACACTGAGCGATGGAACAGAGGTATGGCTGAATTCCGGAACTACCCTTAGGTATCCCGACCGGTTCGGAACCAGGAGCAGGAATGTAGAGGTAATTGGGGAGGCCTTTTTTAAAGTAGCCAAGATTCCTGATAAGCCTTTTACTGTCAATTCGACAGATTTAAATATAGAGGTTCTGGGCACATCTTTCAATTTCTCAGCCTATCAGAGGGACAATTTCTCTTCAGTTACACTGGTTGAGGGTAAAGTTGCCATTCAGGACAATGAGGGGGTAACCATTGCCCAACTCCATCCGGGTCAGATCGCCAAAAAAGTCAATAGTTCAAAAAAAATGGACATTAATGAGGTAAATACAACCTCTTATGCTGCATGGACTGATGGTAAAATGCTTTTTGAAGATGAAAGGTTGGATCAGATTGCTTTTAAATTGGAGCGATGGTTCAATGTGGAGATCTCTTTTGCCGATCCTGAGTTAAAGTCCAAACGGTTTACGGGCACCATACTGAAATACAAACCGGTGGATCAGATCATGCAGGCGCTGGAACTTCTTGCCCCAATCAAATTTATACACAAAATAAATACCAATGGAAAAGATCAAATAACCATATTTAAACGAACTTAAAAACAGGATTGCCTATGAAAAAGTGAAGACCAAAAAGGCGGTGAAGATGTTCGTACCATCTTCACCGCAGCATGTGATTCAAACAAACCCTTTTAAATTAATTTAAATCATACAAATTTATGAAAATGCACCAAATTATCCTTGGCGATAAAAGGTCGTGGATAAAAAAACTCAGAATAATGAAACTAACTGTCATTCTGTTGTTTGGAAGTATGGTTGCCATGAGTGCAACTACTTATTCTCAGACTGCCAAACTGAATATCTCTTCTAAAAACGCCGCACTGATTGATGTTTTCAGGAACATTGAAGATCAAAGCGAATTCTATTTTTATTTCAACAAAGAGGACTTAAAGACAAAAGAAGCTGTGACTGTTGAAATGAAAGATGCACAGATCAATGACGTTCTGGATCAGGTTTTGGCAAAAACCGGATTGGAATATAAAATTATTGACCGGTATGTTGTTGTCAAAGAGAAGGGAAGTGATGAACCAGTCATTACCATGCAAGTGGCGCGTAAAATAACAGGAAAAGTCACTGACACCACAGGCGGGGCATTGCCCGGTGTGACTGTTGCCATCAAAGGAACAACAACAGGTGTGATCACCGATAACAACGGTAACTATTCTTTGTCCAATGTTCCAGATAATGCTGTTTTGGTTTTCTCATTTGTTGGATTGAAAAACCAGGAAATTCCAGTAGGAGGCAAATCGGTTATCAACGTATCGATGGCAGAAGAAGCGCTGGGGATCGAAGAGGTTGTTGTAACAGGTTATTCTACTCAACGAAAGAAAGATATTACTGGTGCGGTAGCCGTTGTGGATGTTCAATCCATGAAGGCAATGCCTTCTGGATCTGGTGTTGTTGCCCTCCAGGGGCAGGCATCGGGTGTCAATATTATCAGCAGTGGGGCTCCGGGGGCGGCCAGTCAGATTTATATCCGCGGTATCGGAAACTTTGGAAATGTTGCCCCGCTCGTGTTGATTGACGGAGTAGGGGGAAATCTAGAGGATATCAGCGCCAACGAAATTGAGTCCCTCCAGGTGTTGAAAGACGCCGGATCCGCTGCTATTTACGGTGTGAGAGGGTCCAATGGTGTAATTATTGTAACCACCAAAAAAGGTAAAACCGGCGCTCCGACTGTTTCCTATGATGCTTATGCTGGCCTTCAGTTGCCTTTCAGCGGCAACCCGCTGAATATGGCAAACACAGAGGAGTATATAAAATTATTTAAATCCGCTATTCCTTACCACGGCTTCGATAATGGTATTCCTGATTACATGTACAGGAGTGGTAGCGGCGCTGCTGCCTGGGCTATGGCGGGCGACCCTGCTGTAGATCCGGCAAAGTATAAATATGATCCAATCACCCTCGGTACCAATTATATCATCGCGAAGGTCAATAAGCAAGGAACAAACTGGTACCAGGAAATCTTTAAGCCAGCAGTAACCAGCAACCAGGATTTAACCGTAAGTGGCGGAACGGAGAAGGCCAAATACCTGCTTTCCCTGGGTTACCTGGATCAAAAAGGCACGCTTATTGAGACTTATCTTAAAAGGTATTCATTTAAGGTAAATACTGAATACAATGTGGGCAAGCATATCCGCATTGGTGAAAATTTATATATCATCCGTAAAGCAGGCAATGGTTATACCAACACTTCAGAGAGCAATGCAGTTTCGAACGCCATGTTGATAAACCCGCTGTTTCCGGTATACGATATCTCCGGGAAACAATTTGCAGGCGCCTATTCTTACCCCATTACCACTATGCTGGCGTACGGTTCAAACCCAGTCGCTAACCAGAAACTGACGAATAACAATTATGACCATTCCCTTCAGTTAACTGGTAACATATATGCAGAAATCTCCTTCTTAAAACATTTTGTGGCGCGCACCAGTATGGGATTAAGCCTGGGCAATTCAGAAGGAAGTGGATTTGCCTACAACCGCTATTTTGATGCCCAGTCCTTTGCAGTCCCCAACAATCTGACTTTATCCATGGGGAATAGCTGGAGTTATCTTTTCACAAATACTTTGAAATACGAAAATACTTTTGGCGACCATAAACTGTCAGTATTGGCTGGTTCTGAAGCAAATGAAGGTATGTCAAAAAGTGTTTATGGATACAGGCAAAATTTTCTGGTCAGTGATGCAGACTATCTCCTGTTGCAGAACGGCAGTATCGATGGGATACAAAACGGCAGCGGCAAATCCCATGGGACCCTGTTTTCCCTTTTTGGCCGCGCGGATTATTCTTACCTGGATAAATACCTTCTGGCACTGACCATCCGTCGAGATGGCTCTTCATCTTTCGGGCCCAAGAGCAGGTATGGCTATTTTCCTTCAGTATCTGTAGGATGGCGCTTATCCGGCGAATCATTCCTGAAAAATATTTCGTGGTTAAACGATTTGAAGATCAGGGCCAGTTATGGTCAGGCAGGTAATGCGAGCAATGTTAATCCCAATAATGCATACTCTGTCTTTGGAACAGGAGTCGGTAAATCCTATTATGATATAGCCGGTAGCAATAACAGCTCGACCCAGGGTTTTTATGCAAGCCAGCTAGGAAATGACCTGACTTCATGGGAAAAGGATATTATCACCAATTTCGGACTTGATGGTACGATACTGAACAACAAGATTGAATTTTCTGCGGAGTATTACAAAAAATCAATTGAGGGATTGTTGTTTGACCAGCAATTACTTGCCACCGCCGGTGGGGCTGCTGCACCAAAAGTGAACATTGGCGACATTCAGAACAATGGATTGGATATTTCTGTGACCTATCGGGATAAATTCAGCAAGGATTTGAGTTTTAACATTACAGCCAACATTACGAGTTATAACAACAAAGTAGTTAGTATCCCTGGTCAGGCAGGCTATTTTGATACAGGCGCCCTACGCGGGGTCGGTAATGTTGTTCGTAATCAGGTAGGTCATCCGGTGGGCGCTTTCTTTGGGTACAAAGTTATTGGAATCTTTAAGGATGCTGCTGCAGTTGCCGCTGCGCCTGCCCAGTTGGACAAAAGGCCGGGGGTATTTCAATACGATGATACCGATGGTAAACCTGGTATAACAGCTGCTGACCGAGTTTTCATGGGTAGTCCAAATCCTGATTATACATATGGGGTGAATATCGGACTGAACTATAAGAATTTTGACTTCTCAACTGTTTTCTATGGCTCTCAGGGGAATGAGATATTTAACCAAACAAAATTTTATACCTATTTCACAAGCTTTTTCCAATGCGGTCTGAATAGAAACCTGTTGAATGCCTGGTCACCGACCAATACCGGTTCGGATATCCCTGTATTGTTAAGTACCGCCAGTTTCAGCGAAAACACGGTTCCAAATTCATGGTTCATTGAAGATGGTTCCTTCTTCAAATGCAGGTTAATTACACTGGGTTATACGTTGCCCCCTTCCGTGCTTAAAAAGCTGACACTTCAGAAATTAAGGGTATATCTGCAGGCGGTCAACCCCTTCCAGATTACAAAATACAGTGGATTGGATCCTGAAATTCCGGGCAGTACATCAGCCTTTGGAATTGACGTAGGTAACTATCCCAACAACCAAAGGCAATTTAATGCGGGTATAAGTTTATCATTCTGATGTTACTCTTTAAAATTATAAAACGATGAAAAAAATATATTTTAAAATAACTTATGCAGTATGTCTGATGACCATGTTATCATTCATTTCCTGTACAAAGTCTTATCTGGATATAAAACCTATAGGAAGCGTAAGTGTAGCAATCCTTGCCAATAAAACCGGCGTCAACAAAGTACTCATTGGCGCTTATGCAACGCTGGAAACAAACCATTCGAACAACGTTGGTTATGGTGACGGATATTGGGTTGGCTATGGCCCGTTTTATTCGGATATCGCTTCACACGAAGCAATATGGGGTTTTCAATATGAGCCAAATACCAATTCATTTGAGCGGCATGATGGACAACCCTCCTATAAAGTATTTGCCTATCATTGGGTGAATTTCTATTATGGCGTTCAGGCCGCCAATGATGTATTGCGTGTATTGGCAGCTGTGCCGACAGATCAGCTTACCGCAGCCGAAGCCTTGCAGATTAAGGCAGAAGCAACATTCTTAAGGGCCCTCCACCATTTTAGGCTAAAAAAGACGTTTGGGAATGTTCCATATATCGATGAAACCATTACGGCCAACAACTGCAATGTATCAAACGCTACCTCGATATGGCCAAAAATTGAGGCAGATTTTAAATTTGCCGCGGATAATCTGGATGAGACAAAGGCTGATGTTGGCAGGGCCAATAAATGGGCCGCAAAGGCATTCCTGGCCGAAGTGTATATGCAACAGGGTAAATATTCCGATGCATTGCCTTTGCTTACCAGTTGCATCACCAACGGAGTTACCCAAAAGGGCTTGAAATATGCCCTTGTAGCCAATTATCCCGATATTCTCAATTTTAGAAAAGAGGCCAACTCCGAACAGGTGTTTGCAATTCAGTTCACCTTCGACGGTACATCGGTTGCCGCCCCAAATGGCAACTGGGAATATGCTGTTATTCAACCGGTAACCCCGCCCAATCAGGGAGGCGGTGGTGGTTTCTGCTCTTTTGATATGGTGAACGCCTTTAAAACCGATGCCGTTACAGGGTTGCCTATGTTTGACACTTACAATGATGTTAACATGACGAATGACCAGGGTCTAGGTCTTAATGATCCGTTTACTCCATATGCAGGGACAGTCGATCCAAGGCTGGATTTTACCGTTGTACGAAGGGGGATTCCATATTTCGACTGGGGATTGTACAATGTCAACTGGGCTTACGATCAACCGGAGACGGGCCCTTACTCCTGGAAAAAGTTTTCATTCAATAAAGCTGACCTGGCTGCGGTGCAAGCTAACTGGGTTGCAGTTTCCCCAATCAATGTTCCCCTTATACGGTTTGCCGACATACTGCTGCGTGCGGCTGAATGTCTGGTTGAAACAGGTGGAAGCCTCTCCACTGCTGAAGGATATGTGAACCAGGTGAGACAGCGGGCCGCCAACCAAAGTGCATGGGTTAAAACCTATGTTAACAATAGTAGTCCTGCATTGGGGTTCACCAATACACCAGCTGCAAATTACTTCATCAGTCCTTATACCGGTCAGTTTACGGCCAATGGCGCAACTTATGCCCGTAAGGCAATTCGTTTTGAAAGAAGGCTAGAGCTGGCATTGGAAAGTAAGCGTTTCTTTGACCTGCAGCGCTGGGATGCCGGTTCAGGTAGCATGGCAACTGAATTGAACCGCATACTTGATCATTCAAGATCCTTTATGACAATTTATAAAGGTATTTATCCGAATATGGTTGGGGCCAAATTCACAAAGGGGAAAAACGAAGTATTTCCTATCCCGCAATCCCAAATTGACTTGAGTATGGTCGAAGGCAAACCCGTATTGGTTCAAAATCCCGGGTATTAAAACTTAATTGTTGGAAATATTCAATATTAATGTAAAATATAACAAGTATTATCGAATAACTATTTTATACGAAACGTCAGTTTTTCAAATCATTGAATAACCCCGGTCATGTGACCGGGGTTATTTTCATAAATTGTCGGAAACCTTTGAGAATACTAATACAGTTAAACAAAATCAATGAAATACCCATGGGAAAACATTCACACCAACCGAATCCGCCAGATGGCGGATGGGTATTCCATGCGACCTTAAAAAAACAAATTATATACGCATGAAAATTAAATTTAAGGAGATGGATATTACCTACGAGTCGAAAATTATTGCCTGTCGGCAATCTCAATCCATAGGGAGCAAGGTTCCCTGTTTTCAACCAGCCAAGGCCAATGACAGTTTTGTATCTGTTTTTGTAAGAGGACGTTTACAGCATAAAGCTATAGTAATGTTGCTGCTCTGTACAATTTTTTTTGCTTCTGCCAATGCCCAGGTTGGTAAATTGTACATCGGCACTGCAACAGCAGATATCTCACCCAAACTGCCAATTGCATTGGGAGGCCAGTTTGAATTGCGGATCGCCCATCAGGCAGCCACACCATTTTCTGCCAATGTGGTGGCATTGGAAACCAGAAATGGCAACCAGTCTGTTGACCAGGCCATTATGGTCTCGTGCGATCTGGAGGGTATCCCTGAGCTTTTGCTTAAAGTGTTAAGGGATGAGGTGCACCGGCAAATGCCGGATTTCGATGTTAAGAAAATCTTTCTGAACGCCATCCATACACATACGGGCCCTGTCTTGCTGAGCGCCGATGAAACCCCAATGTGGGGATATATAATACCCAAGGAAGGTGTCCAGCAGGTAGATGAGTACCGTACTTTTTTTGTTCAGCGGGTGGCAGCTGCTATCGTACAGGCGTGGAAAGGGCGGTTACCCGGAAGTATGACATGGGGGCTCAGCAGTGCCGTGATCGCTAACAACCGGCGTACCATCTATGCTGATGGTTCGGCAAAGATGTACGGAAATACCAACTCACCGCTATTCCGTGGAATGGAGGGCATCGAAGATCACGATGTCAATATTCTCTTCTTCTGGAACCAGGCCAAAAAGTTGATTGCGGTCAATATTGAAGTACCCTGTCCGGCCCAGGAAGTTGAGAATGATACGATTTTGAACGCAGATTACTGGCATCCGGTACGGGTAGGTTTGCGCAAGCGATTTGGCCCGGATTTGTGCGTTTTAGGTTGGATTGGTGCCGGGGGTGACCAGTCACCACACCTGATGTACCGCAAGGCAGCCGACGACAGGATGCGCAAACTGCGTAACCTTAACCGGCTAGACGAGATTGCCCGTCGCGTTGTCCGTGCGGTAGACGAGGCCTATGATGCAGTGAAGGACGACCGCCACGACAATGTTGTGCTAATCCATAAAGTCGAGACGCTCCGGTTGCCATTCAGGTTGATAACTGATGCCGAATGTGCGGAGGCAAAGGCCATCAGCGACGAGGCCAGGGCACAGATTGCTGCAAATCCAAAAGCTGCAGATCTGCTCTTTGCCAAAATGAAGTGGTATGGAAATATTGTCACTCGTTTCGAAAAACAGAAAACCGACCCCCGGTCGAAACATGAAATGGAGATACATGTGTTGCGCATCGGGGACATAGCATTGTGCACCTACGGTATTGAAGTTTTTACTGATTATGGGATTCAACTTCAGGCGCGCAGCAAGGCCCTACAGACATTCATTGTTGAGATTGCAGGGCCTGATGACTATTACCTTCCAACGGAAAAAGCTGTTAAGGCCGGCAGTTACAGCGCCATCGCAGAGAGCAATATTGTGGGCCCTGATAGTGGTCAGATACTGGTAGAACGAACAATAGAACTGATCAACAGTATGTGGCCGGAAGTAAAATAACATCCTTTCCAGGAGGTCAGCGGTAAACGTTCTGCAGTTAAAGTATTAATCAATATAATAAGATTCAAATATGAATACGAAATCATCCCTTATTCTGTTGTTGGCAACTCTTTTTATCTCCTTCGGTTTTAAAGTCGTACCTGAAGAAAAAAAGCAATTGAGCGATAAAGAGCGGATGAAGCATGAAGCCAGCGCCATTCCCGGAGTTGAGAAGAAAGTCCTTGACCTGCTTTCAAGGATGACATTGGAAGAAAAGGCAGGCCAAATGGTACAGGTTACCCCGGCAATTGGAAATAAGGAACAGATTGCCCTGTTTGGTAAGAAAAACGTGGGAAGTGTCTATTATTCACCTGAAAACTTCTCGATAAACGATTGGTACGTTTATGAAAAAAATTATATGGAGAGCTACCTTGCCAACAACAGGTTAAAAATACCATTCTTATCGCCGCATTGCTTTCAACACGGCGCCACTTACATTAAAGATGCAACGATATTCCCGCATAACCTTACCTTGGCCGCCACTTTTACCCCCGGGTTTGGCCAGGAGATGGGAAATGTGACAGTATTGGAATGTGGCGACCTGGCGCATAATTTTATCTGGGTGCCGGTCATGGATATTGGCCGCAACCACCGCTGGTCAAGATTTTTTGAAACTTTTGGCGAATCGTATTATCTCTGTTCACGAATGGGCGAAGCCATTGTAAAGGGGATCCAGGATACTGTTCTAACCTCGCCCTATAAGGTCGCGGCCTGCGCCAAACATTTTATTGGTTATTCAGATCCCCGGTCCGGCTGGGACAGGTCCCCGGTAATCATCGCGGACCAGGAGCTTTATGAGTATTATGTTCCCTCCTTCAAGGCATGTATCGATGCAGGGGTAAAGATCATTGAGGCCAACAGCGGCGAAGTGAATGGCATTCCGGTCCATGCTTCGCACCGGTTGCTGACAACCTTGCTTCGCGACGAAATGGGGTTTAAAGGCCTGCTAAATTCAGATTACCAGGATATCCGAAAACTGGCAACTTACCACCATGTTGCGGCAAACGAGAAAGAAGCTGCCTATTTAGGGGTGATGGCCGGTCTTGACCTTGTCCTTACCCCGCACGACCTGCTGTTTGCCGATGATGTGATTGCTTTGGTCAAAGAGGGAAGGATTTCAGAAGAACGAATTGATTTATCAGTAGCGAGGGTCCTTCGCCTAAAATTTGAACTTGGGTTGTTTGACCATCCTATGCCCCGCGACGACCGGTTCGACCGCTTTGCCAGGCCGGAATCAACGCAGAAAGCGTTAAACGCCGCACGCGAAGCAATTGTTTTGTTAAAAAACGAAAACAACCTGCTCCCATTAAACCTACAAACATCAAAACGGATCCTTGTAACCGGTTTTAATGCCAATAAAAGGATGGCAACCAGTGGTGGCTGGACAGTTGTGACAACCTCCCCCAAAGCCAAAACGGTTTTTGAAGGGATCACAGAACAATTCCACGACAGCAAAGTTACCCTGGCTGAAAACGATGTCACTAAGATTATAACCGGCGCCAAAGATGCTGATGCGATCATCTATGTGGCCGGGGAAAATCCCTACAGTGAAGAAAGGGGCAATATCCAGGACGTGAACCTTCCTGATGATCAATTGGAGCAAATCAATGCAGCAATTTCAACAGGCAAGCCTGTCATACTGATCATGGTTGCCGGAAGGCCACTGATTATTACCAGGGTATTTGACCGCTGCAAGGCCGTACTCTGGGCCGGACTTCCCGGGTATGAAGGGGCAAGGGCCATTGCCGAGATTCTAACCGGAACAGTCAATCCTAGCGGGAAACTGCCTTTTGCCTATCCCTACACCGATTCGCGCAACTTGACCTACAACCAGAAATACCACGATTTACAACTGACCAAAAACCTGAATGTGCCCTGGACATTTGCCGATTTTGGAAGTGGGATGGGTTATACCACCTTTTCATACAGTAATATTCAATTGTCAGACACCATCATAAACGGAAAAAACGGTTCATTGAAAGCAACCGTGAAGGTGACCAATACAGGAAAACTTGATGGAAAAGAGGCGGTACTGTGGTTTCTTTGGGACGAAGTGGGCAGTATCACCCGACCCATCAGGGAGTTGAAATATTTCGAAAAGGAACTGATCAAAAGCGGGGAGGAAAAAACTTTTACTTTTGTGATTGATCCTGAAAGGGATCTGAGCTTTCCCAATGAAAAAGGTGAAAAACTGATTGAAGAGGGGTATTTTACACTTTCTGTTGGCAACCAAACGGCGAGGTTTCATTTAAAAGAGATAAAATGAAAAAGACTAAAAATCAAGCATGTATGCGATTACTGACGGGTATTGCTTTATTGACAGTTCTGTTTTTTGGCGGCGCAAATCTAAGGGCACAAACGACAGGTTCAAGTTGTATCATCGATGTTTCGAAGCCAGGCGTCCAGGTTGCCCCAATTTGCAGGGGACAACAAATTGAAGAATTCAATTACCAGATTCAGGGAGGCTTGTATGCACAGTTGATCAACAACCCATCTTTTGAGGAACTGAAAGATCCAATAGCTTATTGGACGTTGGTAAAATCCGCATCATCCAATGGCAATCTGGTAAGCCAGGCTTCGGCTGAAACAAGCATGCTGAACGGCCATCAGGCACGTTGCGTTAAACTTGAGGTAACTTCAGTGGCTTCGGGAGATGTTGGTATGGCAAACAGTGGCTACTGGGGGATTAGATTAGACAATAAGACAAAATACAAAATTTCGTTCTGGGCCAAAGCTGGTACAAATTTCAGTGGTACCATAAAAGCTAAACTTGAAAGCAACGATGGTACCGTTTATGCACAATCGGCAGACCTTAAACCGACCGTTAACTGGCAGCATTTTACCTGCGACCTGATCACCAAAGGCATTTCAAAGGTTACGGGAACCAACCGGTTTGTCATTTATGCCACATCTCCGGGAGATATCTATTTTGATGTTGTCACATTGATGCCTCCTACCTGGAAAAACCGGCCCAACGGGCTCCGGCCTGATTTGGCAAAGAAGCTGGCAGATTTGAAACTAAAATACATACAATTTCCCGGAGGTTGCACAGCGGAATCAGCCAATATGGATTCGTGCTGGAACTGGAAGAATTCGGTTGGTCCAATTGAACAACGACCGGGTTCCACCAGAAACAGGTGGAACTATAAAAACGACCTCTATTTTGGGTTGGACGAGCATATGCAGTTGTGTGAAGATTTGGGGGCGGAACCCATTTATGTGACCTCCGCCGGTATCAGTGAAAATCCCGGATCGAAACGTTGGTGGGGACTTTGTCCGCTAAATAAGATGCAGCCAATCATTGACGACATCCTGGATTTGCTTGAGTATTGCAAGGGGTCTACCGCAACGGTATGGGGGGCAAAACGTGCCGCAAATGGCCACCCCAAACCTTATAGTCTTAAATACATTGAGATAGGCAACGAAAATGGGGGGAATGCCGATACGGTATACTCGCCCCGGTATGCGATGATCCGAAATGCCTTACTTGCCAGGTATCCTGATATCGAATTCCTTTACAATGGGCATCGTCAAACCAATGAGCTTTCGCATACGTTTGGAAATCCGGTTGATTTCGTCGATGAACATTTTTATTTAAAAGACCTGTCGCCATTCTATAACAAATACGACAGCATCGATCCGGCCTGCAAAAAAATCTGTGTTGCCGAATATGCAACCTCCATCAAAGGAAACGGGGGAAACGTAATTGGAAACTTCGGTGACGCGCTTGGGGATGCGGCCTTTATGCTGGGTTGCGAGAAGAATTCGGAGCGGATGTGGTGGACCGGATATGGCAATTATGCCGGCCTTGTAGGTCATGGTAATTTTGGGCCATGTATCGTTTGGAACGACGCAGTTTCGTGCTTTGCTTCCCCTTCGTATTATATGCAGAAAATGTTGTTCACGGATAATCCGGGTTCCCGTATTTTGCCTTTTGTTCAAAATACTGAAAACTGTTTCTGGTCTGCTTCAATCGCTTCTGAATCCGGCAAGAATGATATCCTGCTTAAAGTGGCCAATAAAAACAGCACTTCCAAAACAGTAAATATTACTTTAAAAGGAGCCGGCAAAGTCAATTCTGTTGGTCATTCTACGCTTTTGACAGGGGCTTTGGACGCAGAAAATTCAATTTCAGAACCGGTTAAAATTGTACCTTCGACAGGTACGTTTACTGCTGGAAGTAGTTTTACTTATACATTCCCTGCCAATTCGGTTAATGTTCTCAGGATTGGGCTATGAGCAGTGGTAAAATACTGAAAGCATCCCAAATACAGTATTTTATGCAAATAGAGTGTCATGAACTGGAAAAGCAGTAGTATTTTGATTTTTATTTTTTACATAATCTTGTTACTCACATATGGAAATAAGATATATTTGTACATATTGGGGCCAGGGGCATTTGCCGGTAAATGAATTTGTAGCTAAAGCAGTGGAAGCGGGGTACGACGGAATTGAGATTGGTATTCCAATTTATGAAAAATTCACATCTTCAGCATTAAGGGCTATTGAGAATTCGGGCGTCAGCTTTATCGCACAGCAGTATTTACAACCGGTAATAGAATCGTTTGACCGATACCGTGGTAGGTTGAATGAATATTTAGCTTTTTTGGCTGCATTAAATCCCATCTTCATCAACTCGCACACAGGAAAGGATTTTTATTCATTTGAAGAAAATGCTATTTTAATCGAGGATTGTTTCCGCTTTTCCAATCAGACTGGGATTCAGGTCTTTCATGAAACGCATCGTGGTCGGTTCTCTTACCACGCTAGCAACCTTTTGCCCTATATCGACAAATTTGAGAACCTCAAACTTACTGCTGATCTATCCCATTTTTGCGTTGTTTCAGAAAGTCTTCTGGAAGATCAGGAAGATATTCTTGATAAAATTTTGGCCCGTTGCACATATATTCATGCCCGGGTAGGTTTTGGTCAGGCCGCACAGGTAAATCATCCATTTGCACCTGAATGGCAGACTACATTGGATCGTTTTGTAGGATGGTGGCAAAGAATAATTGAATTAGCAAAATCCAAAAGGAGTGGAATATTTTACATTTGTCCTGAATTTGGACCGGCTCCTTATATGCCGACTCTTCCATTTACACAACAATCGGTTGCAAATCAATGGGATATTAATATTGAGATGATGAAATACCTTAAGAAGGAATTGAAGTAATTTCCATCTGATATTCGGAATTTAAAATTTAAAATCACAGAAATATTGTAATATGACAGGCAAGTATAAAGTAACCCCCGAGCAAACAGCGTTTTTCAACGACCAGGGATATCTGCTGGTAAAGGATATTATCTCGGCTGAAGAGGTTCTGCGCTACTCCGGGATTTATGATAAGTTTTTGGATGGAACCATTGATGCCGGGAAAAACCGCGCTGATCTTGGTATTGGTATGGCAAAATCGGGTCAAGTGGAAGCCATTACGCAAATCATGTGGCCAAGTGATTTTATGCCGGCGCTGTTAGAAATGTCATTTCACCATCGGGTACTTTCCATTTCCCGTGATTTGCTTGGTAAGGATATGGACTTTGATTTTGATATGCTGATCAGTAAAGCCCCGGGTACAAATAGTCCTACTCCCTGGCACCAGGATGCAGCTTATTGGATTAATATGCCAGATACGAGGGCAGTCAGTTGTTGGATGACGTTGGATGATTCCACCAAAGAAAATGGATGTATGTGGTATGTCCCGGGATCCCACAAACTACCTTTGCGCCCCCATCGATTTGCGGGGAAAGTTGGCGGAGCGCTGATGTGTGATTGTTCGGAAGAAGAGGGTCTGGCCATTGAGATTAAGCCGGGTTCATGTATCTTTCATCACGGACATACCCTTCATTATAGTCGTGGCAACTCAACCCCTGGCAACCGAAGGGCTTTTATCATTAACCTCAGACCTGAGACGATGATCGCTTTGGAACGTGAAAAGGGATACGACCATGGTCGGGGAGGCAATGCCGCAGACAGGCAACTGCGAAATCAAGAGATAAAATAAGATCCGTGCAAATCAAGGTTTTACACAAATTAGTTCACATTATAATTTTTACAACTTAATAAAATCAGGTTATGCAAAATAATATTGTTTCAGGAAAAAAAAGGGGTGAAAGCCAACACATCGCATTGTTAAAAGTTTCAATGCCCCAATTGGCGGTAATAATTTTCTCTCTTTTCATTGCTACACTGGGTAGTACAGCGAATTCACAAGGCCAACAACTAAATATTGGTGTGGCTACAGCCGACATTACCCCGGTCCTGCCTGTTGCCCTTGATGGCCAGATGTATTTGCGGGTGGCAAAAGAGGTAGAAACCCCACTTTCGGCCAGCGTTTTGGTAATGGAATCCCGTCAGGGAAGTAAATCAATGGAATCTGTGGTTTTCGTATCCTGTGAATTGGTGGCGGTTCCTTCAGATTTATTGGCAATGGTTCGCAAAGAGGTGCACCAACGATTGCCAGAATTAGATGTGAATAAGATCGTTATGAATGCCATCCATACACATACGGCCCCTGTTGTCAGGTATGGGCTTTATGATATCCCTAAGGAGATTACCCAAATTGAAGCCTATTACACCTTCTTCACAAAGCGTGTTTCAGATGCCATTGAAGAGGCCTGGAAAAGCAGGGCACCGGGCAGTATAACCTGGGGACTTAGTCAGGCGAAGGTCGGGTACAACCGTCGGGCAACCTATTCTGACAACTCTTCAAAGATGTATGGAAAAACCAATCAGGATGATTTTAGGGGGATAGAAGGCTATGAAGACCAAAATGTGAATACCTTGTTTGTTTGGAACCAGGCCGGCAAACTTACAGCCGTCAGCATTGATGTTGCTTGTCCTGCACAGGAAGTCGAGCATAGGGAAAAAATCAATGCAGATTATTGGTTTCCTGTCAGAAATGCCTTGCGCAAACAGTTTGGTCCAAAACTTTGTGTGCTGGGTTGGATTGCGGCAGCAGGAGATCAGTCACCACACTTGATGTACGGCCAGGCTGGAGAGGAGCGAATGCGCAACCTGCGCAAACTGGACCGTTTGGATGAAATAGCGCGCCGCGTAGTAAATGCCGTTGAGGATGCATATGAAGTTGTTAAGTCGGATCGCCACAAGGAGATAAAATTGGTACATGAGGTCGAAAAAATTTCATTGCCAATGAGGATCGTATCGGATGCAGAATATGAGCAGTGTAAGATTGAGGTGAACAAAGCGAAGGAGCAAATAGCCAAAGATCCAAAATCATCCGACCAGCTATTCAGAAAGTTAAACTGGGAAGGAGATGTAGTCCGGCGATATGAGGAACAGAAAACCAATCCGCACCCAATGTATGATACTGAGATACATGTGCTCAGGATTGGGGATGTTGCTGTATGTACCAACTCTTTCGAACTTTTCACAGATTACGGCATCGCTATTCAGGCACGGAGCCTGGCAGTGCAGACATTTGTTATTCAACATGTAGGCCCGGGAACCTATCTTCCAACAGAAAAAGCTGTTAAGGGCGGTAGTTACAGTGCGATCATAGAGAGTAACCTGGTAGGACCGGAGGGTGGGCAGATTTTGGTTGACCGCACAGTAAAATTGATTAATGGCATGTTTGCGCAATAATATATTGCATTAGAGTCCAATTTTGTGCAAATAGAGTGTCATTAATTGAAAATGCAGTAGTTTTTTGAGAAACTACAGGCCATAACTTTGTTAATTCTTGTTAAAAAATGCAATGATCAGTTTTATATAGCCCTCTGATCACATGGGTTTGTAATTTAGACTGAATATTTGAACTTTTCCGGGAGTAATTTCTGAGAAATAGTTAGCTTTATACTTTAGGGAACTAACTATCTTAACAAACGTCCTATGAAGAAGCAGGATAACAACGACTATCATGCTATTTGGGAATCGTTTATAACAAACGGCAATCATGAAGCCATAGGAATGATCTATTTTGGTCATTACGACTTGCTGTATAATTTTGGTTTGAAGTATACAAAAGATGTTCAGGTCATTGAAGATGCAATTCAAAATACCTTCGGTTATTTTCTTAAAACTGGCCGCAAACTAAGCCCCGTCACCAATTTACGCTCGTTTCTCCTTCAATCATTTCGCCATCGGTTGCTTCTCGAACTTAAACGCAGAAGCAGAATTTTTCACATGCATGCGATTGAAGCTAAAAACGTTGGTTCACACGAGCCGGAAGTCAATGAAAAAATAGAACAGGAATGGAGCAGCTGGCTAGGGAAAAAAATTTCCAAATGCATGGAACGTCTTACCGGGAAGCAGAAGGAGATACTCTATCTGCGTTTCCAATGTGACCTTTCCTATGCTGAGATTGCATCCATGCTGGATATCACGGTCGATTCGTGCTACAAGATGACCTATCGTTCCCTCAAAGAGCTTCGGGAGGATATAGAAGAATTGGAATCCATCGGGCATCGCTTGATTATGTTTTTCATGATAAAATCCTGAAAGTTATTCTCATTTATTGATAGGCCCTCCTGTCGGCCGGCATATAAATATTGCATTTTCAAAAAAAAACACTTTTTTTCAAAAAAAGGTGTTTTTTTTTGTCCAGATTTCATTTTTGCCTGACTCTTATACTAAACTAAGCTTATCAGATACAAAACACATCCCGGTAAACCGGAACGAATGAGAAAACAATCAGCCATAAGCGGATCGGCTATACCGATCTAAACTATTTGATCTTAAAATTCAAAATTTTAAAAAATGAACCTTAATCGTTTCAACTCATATAGTGCAGAGGATTTTGTTATCGATGAAATATTCTGTGAGATTGTTGGTGGGGGTACACCTGCCGTTCAAAATCTAAAAGAACAGTTTCCATTTAAGAAACATGAGATTGATTTAGCTGTAGAGATGCTTAACAAACTGCAGAGTTTGGAATTTCAACAATCTCCTGAAAAAAAACTTGAGCAGTGGGACCAAATTCTTAAAAATAAGCGAAAATCCATCAGGTTCACGATTTTCAGGATTGCGGCCGCTGTGCTTTTGATTATCGGAAGTACCGCCATCGCCTATTATCAACTGTCGAGACACTCCATTATCAACCAATTAGCCTCCACAAAGGAGGTTAATTATGCAAATGCAAGGTTGATCTTGGTTGACGGAGAGCAAATCGACATTGGCCAAAACCGGCCAAATATTAAATATTCAGCCGATGGGGCCGGTGTTTTAGTCAATGATTCAACCGAAAAGCGGCAATCGGTCAATACGGATGGGTTTAATCAGGTCATCGTTCCCTTTGGTCAACATACCTATTTAATCCTGTCTGACGGAACAAAGGTTTGGATCAACTCGGGATCACGCCTTGTTTATTCCCCGGTTTTTAAAGGGAAAAGCAGGGAAGTTTTTTTGGAAGGGGAGGCCTATTTTGAAGTTACGAAAGACGAAAATAAACCTTTTTATGTTGGAACGAATGCATTCCGTGTAAAAGTATACGGAACGAAGTTCGATGTACAGGCTTACAAACAAAACAATGAATACAATACCATTTTGATGGAGGGAAAAGTAAGTCTTGAAGCAAACAAGGGTGGGATAATGGCGAAGGAACAATTTCTTTACCCGGATCAAAAGGCCACGCTATCAGATAATAAGAAAGATTTTCTTGTTTCTGAAGTCGCCAATATTGAAAACTATACCGCCTGGAAAGATGGATACCTGCTCTTTAAAAATGAGGCTTTTCAATCCATCTTAAAACGGGTATCCCACTATTACAATGTTGATATTGAACTTAATGATGAGATTCAGGTTAGACGGTTGTCCGGAAAACTTGACTTAAAAGAGGACCCGGAAAGGGTACTGGAAGGTTTGGCCTTAATTTCGAAAATCCGTTTTGTAAAAACCAATAATAAATATCGTTTTTATGAGTAACTAACCGTTTTGTAGATGAAAAAACCGGTTAATGGTCGAAACATTAACCGGCTAAAGTAAATCATGCCGCTAGGCAACATGTTTAATTAATTCAATTCAAAAGTATGAAAAAAGATCCAAATGATTGCTCTTTCCTCTTGGGAAAGAGGTTAAAGATTAATTGGCTAGCTATGAAATTGTTAACGATTTTGCTCTTTACCGGTTCGATGACATTGTCGGCCAGTTCCTATTCCCAGAAGACAAAAATTGACTTGCACCTGCAAAACTCTTCATTGTCAGAAATATTTAGTTTGATTGAAAAATCGAGCGACTTTATTTTTTTCTACAATGATGAGATTTTAAATGATAAAGTCAGAAAATCGGTTTCTGTGGATGGAGAGAAGATCGAGGTAATTCTTGAGCAGTTGTTTGAGGGAACAAATATTGCCTACAAGATTGATGACAGGCAGGTTTTCCTATACAACAAGGATGATTTAAAATCACTTGAAACCCTCGTTTCCATTTCCTTAGTTCAACAACCTAAGAATAAGGAGGTTTCAGGAACTGTGCACGACTCAAAGGGACAACCATTGCCCGGGGCCACCATCCTGATCAAAGGGACAACCTTGGGTATTGTTACCGATATTGATGGAAAATTCAGGTTTAATGTTCCGCTCGATGCGAAAACACTGGTAATTTCCTTTGTCGGTATGAAGTCACAGGAAATCGCGATTGCAGCGAAAAGAACTTTCGATGTTGTGCTGGCAGAGGAGACAGTTGGATTGGAAGAGGTAGTGGCTGTGGGGTACAGCATTCAAAAGAAGGAGTCTGTTGTAGGCGCCATCTCACAAGTAAATAATGCTGCATTGATGCAGTCAGGATCCCCCAATATTACCAGTTCCTTGTCGGGTAAGCTTTCTGGTGTTTTGACCATACAGCAAACCGGCTTACCCGGACAAAGTCAATCTGAAATTATTATCCGGGGTTTGTCCAGTTGGAGTGGTTCAGCGCCATTGATCCTGATTGACGGTGTCGAACGTGATTTTCAGGATATGGATCCCAATGAAGTCAATACGATTTCGGTGTTGAAGGATGCGTCTGCCACTGCAGTATTCGGATCCAAAGGCGCCAATGGGGTTATTCTTGTAACCACCAAACGTGGGAAATTGGGCAAGCCTCAAATTACTTTTACAGGTTCTGCAGGGGTTGAGTCAGCCACAAGATTGCCCTCCTTTGTTGATTCATACACCACCTTGTCAATGATGAATGTTGCCAGGATGAATTCTCAGAGGTTCAAAGAACTGACCCCGCAAAATATCCTCAATGAATACCGTAATCCTTCCTCCCCGTTAAAAGCAATTCAATATCCGAGTGTCGATTGGATCGGTATGCTTACCAAACCATTTGCCCCATCGGCCAATTCCAACCTTAGTGTTACCGGTGGTACAGAGTTTGTAAAATATTTTTTGATGCTTGGGGACCAGTATGAAGGCAGTTTATTAAAATATGCAAAAAGTGGATATTCTGATGCCAATTATTGGTTTCACCGGTTTAATTACCGGGCCAATCTGGATTTCACCCTCTCCAAAACAACTCAGTTGTCGCTCAACATAGGAGGCGAAGTAGGGATTAGAAACCAGCCAACCGAAGCCTTTTATGGTGACTGGAAAGACTTCTATGGTGCAGCGGTAAGCGATTTCCCCGCAAATTATCCCGATTGGGTATTGAAACAGATTCCGGATACCGACTATCCCAATGCCACTGGTTTAAGGAGAGCGGCCACTACCGGAAGCTTCATTCTGAATCCATGGAGCAACGTAAACACAGGTTCTTTCTCACGATCTTTGGATTCTAAGTTGTTTACCGACCTTGTTTTGGACCAAAAACTCGACTTTATTACGAAAGGGTTATCATTGAAAGGTAAAGTCGCGCTAAATACTTACTACAATCACCAGATATTGTATGCCAATTACACCAACCCAGCCTATCGGATCATCTGGTCCAGGGTAGGAGTGGACGCGAATGGCGATGGAATTGTTGATCAAAACCCCTGGGAACGGGATGGACAGGGCCAGGAATATTATACCCCGCCCAAACTGGATATGAATGTAGGAGGATTGACCGGTAGTTATTACTACGATCGTTATTTCGAGGGCTCCTTAAATTACAGCAATACTTTCGGGAAACATTCTGTTACAGGATTGGCGCTGATCAATTTTCAGGAAAAAGACCGTGGAACAGAATTCCCCTACTACAATGAAGCGCTCGTTGGCAGGGCAACTTACGATTATTCACATAAATATTTTGCTGAGATTAACATCGGATATACCGGCTCTGAAAGGTTTGCACCAAGTAACCGATTCGGGTTCTTTCCTTCAGGCGCCATCGGATGGACCATCTCAGAGGAGAAATTCTTTAAAAATAACGTAGCCTGGATGAACAAGCTGAAGTTGCGCTACTCCGACGGAGTGGTTGGTAGTGATTACGCCGCTAGCCGATGGCTTTACAAGAGCGATTTCTATTTAGACTATGCAGGAATTGTCACTGAAGACAAAGGTGCAAATACTTCTGCCCAGTGGGAAGAGGCAAGGAAAAGGGACCTGGGGATCGAAATAGGTATTTTCAAGAACCGTTTCACATTCAGTGTGGATTTGTTCGACGAACAGCGTTCTAAAATGCTGATGACGCCGTTGAGTACAACCTTCCTGATTGGCAATTCATTTAAAGACCTGAACATTGGCCGTATAAAAAAACATGGAATAGAAGTTGAGGCTGAGTACAATAATACGACGGCCAACAATATCAACTATTTTATTAAGGGAAACTTTTCGTTCAATGAAAACCGCATTTTATTCAGGGACGATCCGGTTTATGCCCCCGACTATACCAAGGCTGCGGGTAAACCCTTGGGCGCCCAATTAAATGGGGAGACACTGACCGGTACCGGATATTTTACCTCAGTGGATGACGTACACATCAATCCTTCCCCAATCGCATTGGAGAAACTTTATGTAGGCGATTATAAATTTTTGGATTACAATGCTGATGGGATTGTCAGTAGTGCAGACGGTCATGCCATCAAAGGTCAGGCTTATGCACCGATTACCTATTCTTTCTCAACCGGGTTTAGTTACAAAGGATTTAATTTAAGTATCATGTTCCAGGGGAACTATGGTAAGAACATACAAATGAGCCCGGTTAGTGAGATGGAATTTTATACCGGTCAACCCCGGGTGCACATGTCACAAATGGATTATTGGAGACCCGACAACCAGGATGCAACCCATTCTACATTGCGTATCAGCGCTTCCGAGGCGGGCGATATCATTTATACATGGGGGCCGCTTTTGCAGGACCGGTTGTGGAGGAATGCCTCTTACCTGCGGTTAAAGGAGATTTATGCCGGCTACAATATCAATTCAGGTTTGATCAAGCGATTGACAGGCATATCAGGGATGCTTGTCTATGCCAATGCCACCAATGTGCTGACATTTACCAAGTTGCTCAAAGAGTGGGACCCTGAAGTCAAAAGTATAGGCACGGGATGGTATCCCCAGTTAAGCCGTTACAATCTTGGTGTGAAGTTTACTTTCTAAATTTCTAAAATTCGACAACCATGAAAAAATCAATCATATTATTATGTACAGGGCTTTTTTTAATATTCATCAGCTCGTGCAAAGATTACCTGGATAAGTCCCCCGAATCCACCTTCACCGAGGAAGATGTATTTTCGAACTACAGTACCTTTAAAACTTATTTTGACGGGCTATACAAGGGGAAAACAGGGCGCAATACGACCGCGACCAATTACTCAAACAACACCAATATTTTTGTCAATTTCAGCTTGTACTTTGGAGGTATTCCCAGGCATTTCAGTCAGGAACAGATGACCGATATGAGTGATGCCGGTTGGATCAGGGAAAATGCATCCATCAAAGGGGGGAGTTTAGGGACCAATATCAGCCTTTTTTATGATGACGGTTTCCAGCGCCCCATTTTTAAAACCTCGTTCCATACGCTAAGGATTGCCAACATGGCCTTGGAGAAAGTACATCTGCTGAAAGATGTCAAACAGGAAGAGATTGATGATATTCTGGCACAATCGCATTTCTGCAGGGCATTTTCCCATTTTGCCCTGTTCCGTTACTGGGGACCCATGCCTTACATTACTAAGGTAATAGGGCCCGATGACCAATGGGACATTCCACGTCTGTCGAAATACGAAACATGCCGTAAAATTTGCGCCGATTTGGATACAGCCGCTACCATTTTTGAAAAAATTCACCTGATGCGAAGGGATGTTGCAGGGGTTGGCGAAGTAGGGCACCTTAGCAGTCCGGATCAGTTTCGTCCGAGCGGGGCATTGTGTAAAGCGCTGAAAGGACGCGTATTGTTGTATGCCGCCAGTCCATTGAACAATAAAAATGGCGTGAAAGACTGGGAAGATGCGGCCAAAGCCAATTGGGAAGCAATACAAATTGCCCTACAAAACGGTTATTTTCTGTTACCCAAGAAAGATTATCAATTAAATTGGGTTGGATCAAATTATACGGACGAATCGCTTTGGTCATGGACTCCGGGCTTATTGAAACATGACGATCAAATGCTTACTTTCCTGAGCAATGGCGTTTTCTCAGCTTCAGCAAATGTTGCAGGGGATAGTCCTACTCAAAATTGTGTAGATAAATTTGAAACCGCATGGGGCGACCCGCTCGATACACAGGCAGACAGGGATGCTGCTACCGCGCTTGGCCATTACAAGGAACAGGATCCATACAAGAACAGGGAGCCTCGTTTCTATATCGATATCATGTACAACGAAGCGCCGATTCCGGGTTATGTAACGGCCAAGATCTATACGCAGACCGTAAATGGTGTGATTACCTATTCGGAACTTCTGGATCAAAAATATCCGGGTATTACCTCTACAGGTTATTATGAGCGAAAACTTTGGGGTGGGCAAAGTGTGAAGAATAACATTGCGGTCATGCATTCTGACCCATTCATACGCTTGGCAGAACTTTATCTGAATTATGCCGAAGCTGCGAACGAAGCGTACGGGCCCAATACGCCTGCCCCTGGCGCTACCCTTACAGCGGTTCAGGCCATTAACCTTGTAAGGCAAAGGATTGGACACGTTGATGTTCAGTCCAGGTTTACTACAAGCACAGAGGTTTTCAGGCCGAGGATCAAAAACGAACGTACCATTGAGTTGGCCTTCGAAGGGCACTACTATTTCGACGAAAGAAGATGGATGGATGCCCCGGTCGCAATGGGTGGCCCGCTGATGGGCATGGCTATCGAAAAAGTACCGGTCAGTTCGACCTATCCGATCGGTTACAAACACACGCGTGTACCTTTAAATGCAACCCGTCAGAGCACGTGGAAACCTGAAATGTATTATTTGCCTTTCAGACAAGCCGATTATTTTAAGATGAAAAAATTCGATGCCACACTAAACCCACGTTGGTAACTTAAAACTTTTAAAAATGAATAATTTAAGATTTCATCATATTTCACTTCAAGAAATAAGGTTTTTCTGTGTGCTTCTCATCTGTGTTATTTTAACCGGATCAATATATGCACAAAACAGACCTGATAAAAAGACCCAAACTATAAGCGTTAGCCTAAAAGTTGTTGACGATAAAGGAGTTCCGGTCCCTAATGCTAAGGTTGTAGTAGGTGAAGGGTTGGTTCATTCCTACACCAATGAAAATGGAGCAAGTACCTTCTCAGCCAATTCAGGCAAAATTGTTACAATATCTGCACCCGGATATGAGAAAAATGTGTCGACAGTTCAATATATTGTAAAGAACAATACCATCCAGCTTTTGAAATCCGGACTCTTTCTGACCTCTGGTGACAACGTTCCGCTTCCATTCAATACAGGAAAGAAACGGTTCATGACCGGCAGCGCAAATACACTCACAAGTGACCAGTTGGAGAAATATCCTTCCAATGACCTGCGCAACGCGTTTACGGGCCTTGTTCCCGGGCTTCTGGTAAATGAGTTCAATGGATCACCCGGCTTAAGCGCAGAAGAAAGACTCGGGAATTACGGTATTACCAGTAAAATAGGTGTTGGGGCCAGGGGACGCAGTATGATGTATATTATTGATGATGTTCCTACGGATATCACCGAGATGTCGCTCGATCCCCAGGAAATTGAATCGGTAACGATCATCAAGGATATTGTTGGGAAAGCCATGTACGGACCCATTGCCGCGGACGGTGTTATATTCATCAAAACCAAACGGGGAAGCAAAAACGAACGCCTTTTGAAAGTTAACGTTGAAGATGGCGTAAGTGTAATCGATAGATTTCCGGGGATGACCTCCGGGACCGATTATGCCCGGCTCAACAACTCGGCAAGGCAAAATGACGGATTGGCGGCATTGTACTCTGATCAGGATATTGCAGCGTATGCAAAAAACAATCCCTATGACATGTACCACCCAAGTAGTAATTTCAGGGATTTGATGCTTAAAAATGCCAAGTCTTTCAAAAGGGTCAATGTCTCTTCTAGCGGAGGCAACGATGTGGTACAATATTCGGCCTATATAGGTTACGATGGGGAAGGCGATATTTACAAGATCGGCGCTACCGCGGACTATAACCGGCTCAATGTCCGTTCGAACATTGATGTGAAGATCAACGAGGATTTCAATGTTCAGTTTGGCATTTCCGCCGGCCTTACCAACCGGCGTTCCCCAAATTATGGATATTCAACCAGTGAGGGTACAACCACATCATTGATAGAATTTGATTCGGCTTTGTCCGATATGAACAATACCCCGCCCAATGCTTTCCCGGTATATGCCAACAACGATCCTTCCTTGAAATTCCCATGGTTCGGAGTCAGCCCCGTTTACAAAGTGAACCCCATCGGTAATTTGATTGGTCAGGGCTATTTTACAGAAACAGGCAGAAAGGGGTCGGCAAATATCGCTGTCAACTATGATTTTTCCAAACTGATTAAGGGGCTTACCTCACAAACCTCATTTGGTTTTGATGTATACGATCTAATACGGCTTGGGAAAGCCCAGGATTACATTGCCTATATTGCTTCACCTTCGAAAACTCCTGCCGGCAATGATACGATCTTACTGGCAAAGGCGCACAATGGTGTCGTTTCGGCCGATCTGATCAATTTGCATGATTACTATTATCAGAAATTTAGTTTTTTTGAAAAGCTAAGCTACCAAAAATCTTTTGGCGTTCATGATATACAGTCTACCTTGACTTATTTGATATACAAAGCGTCAAGAAATGGAATTGAAGAACCTGAACGTCAACAGAATGGGGTATGGACTGTTAACTATACCAACAACGACAAATACATCCTTAAGGGAGTATTGAATTATGCAGGCACCTATACTTTGGACAAATCACAAAGAACCAAATTTTTCCCATCCATTGGCGCCGGTTGGATTATCTCCGAAGAAAGTTTTATGTCTGACCTGAAATTTGTAAATTTTCTGAAGCTTAGGGCCGAAGCAGGGATCCTTGGTTATGAAAACTTCATGACACCATTTCTTTACAGGGACAGATGGTTGTATGGAAACGGTTCTAATTTCGGCCCTTATACCACTGGTACCAAATGGTTTGGAACAACCCAGAGTACCCCTACGGTAGTCTATCCAAGCAGAATTGCCAATCCAGGCATTACATGGGAAACAAGAAAAGAATTTAGCATTGGGTTAGACGCTTTGATGGCCAATAATAAATTGTTATTGGAATTGACCTATTACAACAATCTTCGTGATGGGATTGTTACCCAGTTACCAAATTCGATGCCATATGTTGCAGGTATTTCAGCAGCCTTACCCTGGTTTAATTTCAATCAGACAAAGTACTTTGGAATAGAATCTAAATTACAGTTTACCGATAAGGCAGGAAAATTGGAATATTCATTTGGAGGTAATGCGACCCTACAGAATTCTAAAATCGAAAAATACGATGAGCCTGCATATAGATTTAATTATCAGTTTACTAAGGGTAGGCCTGCCGATGCATACTGGGGGTTGACATACTTGGGTAAATTCCAAACGGATGCGGAGACAAAGGTAATTCCTCAAATTTATGACGAAGTACTTAAAAAGGGAGACCTGAAATACAAGGATATGAATAATGACGGCGTGATTGATGACAATGACAGGACAGTTATTGGACATACGACTCCCCGTATTTTTTATGCCCTCAATGCCAGTTTAAAGTACAAAAACTTTGAACTAACCCTTATTGGCACTGGCGCTGCACTATATGATATTCCAAGGACAAATAGCTATTTCATGAGTGGATGGGGTGACAATAACTATTCAAATTTTGTCAAAGACAATATTGGCGGGGCCTATCCCAGGTTAACCTATTACAAAGTGAACAACAATTTTGTAGCTTCCGATTTCTGGCTTACCAAGGGAGGTTATTTTAAACTGCAGAATGTTGAATTGGCCTATAATATTTCAGACAAAAAATTAAATAAAATCGGTTCACAAGGGATTCGGTTATTTGTACGCGGGGCCAATTTGTTAACGATATCAAAAGTCAGAGATGTTGACCCTGAATCGATTAATTCCGGCGTAACCATGTATCCGTTGTTCAAAACTTTCACGGGCGGAGTTAAATTAACCTTTTAATCTAGACACATTATGAATACAAAAGTACTATTACAAATAGGGTTGATTATTGTGCTGATAAGTTCATGTAAAAATTACCTTGAACCCTTTCCAAACGGCGATCGCTCGAG
>Ga0172379_10001084_pt1 | contig 58498 bp, 64 predicted proteins | sample GrowelOW334metaG_FD_119756 | JGI IMG/M metagenome (GOLD analysis project Ga0172379, IMG submission 119756) | Groundwater microbial communities from an aquifer near a municipal landfill in Southern Ontario, Canada - Groundwater well OW334 metaG | ecosystem: Environmental > Aquatic > Deep... | reverse complement strand
GATTTAGCAAAAGAACTAAGCGATTTAAAAAAGACCGTGAAGAATATAGAAGAATTAGAAACTCAAATACAACAAACAAAAATCGAAAAAGATAGTGCTTTAAAAAATCTTGTAGATTATTACATTTCCACAAAAAACAAAAGGGCTAAATTTTATGAATCAGTTGATTTCGGTACAGATTTTTCTTTTTTGCAAATTGGTATACAAACAAAATATGATCTCGAGGATTTAAAAAATTTTATGGTAACAAACATTAATACCGTTAGCACCTTAAAAAGGGTACAGGACAACAAAGATATAAAACATTTATTTAGCGATTCACCAAAAGAACTCACGAAAGAAACGGTTAAAGAGTTTATTACAAAATTAATCACAGGAGAAATAAAGATAAAAGTTGGCGCAGGTGAAATTTCAGAGGTTATATCGAGATTCTTAAAAAATAGATACTCTATAGATTATCTAAATTCAGTCAAAACTCATGATGGAAAAACAACTTTTGAAAATATGACTGGGGGCGAAAAATCTATAGCTCTTCTAGAACTGATATTTAAATATGATGATGAAAAATATCCAATTTTAATTGATCAACCAGAGGACGATCTAGATGTTACCGGTATTGCCACAAATTTAGTTAATTTTGTTAAAAAAGAAAAAGAACAAAGGCAAATCATCTTAGTTACTCATAACGCCAGCTTGGCAATTTGTTCTGACACTGAGAATATAGTTGTGGCTGAAAGCTCGAAATTAAAAGATCAACTTATAGATTTTGAATATAAATCTGGTGGCATTGAAAATACGAAAATGAGAAATGATATCATAAGAATACTGGAAGGTGGCGAAAAAGCACTAACTTTAAGAATGATGAAGTTAAGTATAAAATTATGACAACACAAACCGAACAACAACTTGAACAAACTTCGATGGGGCAATTAAAATATTAAGCCAATTAAGAAAGATGGGGAAAATGAAAATTATTGAATTTGATCCAGAATACGCGCAAGAGATTTATGATTTTGTTATGGACATTAAAGTTAATGATTTGGGTTGGAAAAAAGATGCCTTTGAACTTCACGATATTAAAAATAATTATTTATCCAGAAACGGGAATTTCTGGATAGCTTTAGAAGCTGATAAAATTATTGGCACATTAGCACTAAAAGATATGGGCAATAATCAGGGTTACCTAAAAAGAATGTACATAGATCAAGAATATCGCGGTAAGGGTCTTGCCCAAGCAATGATAAATATTTTACTAAAATATGCTAAAGAAAAAAGATTTGAAGAAATTTACTTAGCTACCACTAGAAATCCTGTGTCTGAACGCGCTATAGCTTTTTACAAAAAGTACAATTTTGAAAGCATGTCAAAACTTCCAGACAATTTTACTGACGATGACGATAACGTATTTATGAGATTAAAAATTTAAATAAGATATTATCTAATGAACCAGGGGAACCGTTCTCTTTCCAACCCCCGTGTTTGGTATTGAACTAAAAAAAACCGCCAAGTATTTAAAACCTAGCGGTGAGTGACTCTAAAGAGACTAACTAGTCTCCAATAGCTAGAATGGTTTATTGATCGTCGTCCTTCCTTTGATCTAAGGCTGCCTTATATCGCTCAAGACACACGTCAAGATTGCGCCTTTCAGGCCTCAATCCAAACTGACATATATGGAACGTACCAGTTCCTGAAGTCTGATAACAAGGAAGATGACTTGACGGATGACGGCAGCATTTTTCTACAGCTTTTATAAGATTATTATCAGATTCCATATGCATCTCCTTAATGTACGAATTCCTACATACGATATCATAAACATATAGATACAACAATAAGAAGACTGGCTTTTCTTAACTCACATATTTTCACCCTACCAAATTACTAACAACTGGAGTGACAATGCTGTACTATATAAAAAATAGTTCGAGACAGATTTGCCTCGAACTATACTTGATTGCCCCATTAGATGAGATTAGTCATCATCTCCGTAGAGACTATCGGACGATGTTCGATAACCTTCTGAGTTGACATAGTCAACTGACTGTTCGCGTCCTTCACTATCCCTGACACCATATACTGCATGCCCTTCTGAAGTGTATCCGCCTGCTGGGCTAATGTGCCCTTCGGAATCACGAGTCATTGGCACGGTTCTACCTCCGTCGCCACCGCTGCTAGAACACGATCCTGGTGTTGCGCTATCATCAAGTGCAACACCGGCACCTAGACCCACTACTGCACCGACAACCGCACCAATCGGACCACCAACTGCGCCACCAACCAACAATCCACTAATAAAACCGCCGATTTTTCCTGCGACCATTTCACCACCTCCTAACAATACAGGATGCAGGAAGCAACTTTGCTAAATTATAACAAAAAAATATCGTTTTGTCCACCTCACACCCCCTGGAGTACGATTTGGGTACATTTAAGTCTTGTCAATCTGATTTTCTTAAGGTATAATATTAATCAACCTAAGGAAAAGGGGTATTTAAAAGTGGTTGAAATTAAAATAGAGTATTCAGATTCAGTAAAGCGAGAAGCGATCAAGCAGTTAATGTTTGATATCAAGAAGATCGTTGAAGAAAGTCTTGGTATTAAAACTGTTTTGTATCTACGCGACCCTGAATTTGTTGAGTACATAATGACCAGTCCTGCATACTATTACCTCAAAGAAGTCATTCGGGAAGCTGAAGAATACAGAACGTGGTTTGGCCTAGGAAGTAAGCACACTCGCGTCATAACTTCCGAAGGTAATCAGGTTTTCGGATTTGCGTTTGGCAACCAAACTACAATTCGATTCGAAATTTTTGATCCAAAAACACTAGAACCAATCACGGAAATCGCCAAGCCTTTTAGCAACAAATACGGCTTCGATGAAGTCATGATCCAGCGCCAGTATAAAGACTGAGCAAAACAATTCTTTTTCAGAGACTAAGATGAGATTATCTAAGTCTCTTTTTTTTGGATTAAAGTTTTGGAATTACAAAAATACAAAAAAAAAGACCCTCGACTATAAAGTAGTCTTGGGTCTCATGGTTCGTATGTTACGCGCTTACCTTCTACTGTCCTCAACTCTTTGAAGGATCCTTCGGAAGGCATCCTCTATTACTGTTTCTACTGCCAATGTCCTAAGAGAACGATCATCTTCGGTCAACAATGGACCTAGAAGTAAGTCTGTTTTCAGACCGTGAATCATCGCTTCCAGAGACTTTGTTTCAGTCTCTAGTTCTTTCCTGGCCCGAACAAGCTCGTCAGCAGCCCTTTTCACTGCATCGGGATCTCTTTTCCACATCTTGTATGCGAGAATCCAGCCACCGAAAGCAGCAACAATTGCTAGCGAGGCAATCAGAAATTCAGCAATCGCTCCCATCTTATGCCTCCTATCTGCTTAAAGGACTTCCGGGTAAAGTGCTTAGGATATTGCTTCCCATTGCCTGGGGCAAATGACCATCCCACTTGTCGATCCATTTCTGTTCAAGCACAGCTTTCGACAAAGACTGAGTTTGAATCTGGTTTGCCCGCGCTTTTCCTTCGGCTTGCATGATATCAATCTTTTTCTGTATCTCAGCCTGTTGCAGCTCGTAGAGTGCTTTTTGCGCCGTTTGTTCTGCAACCTGCTTCTCTTCGATGCTATCGTTGAACGGTTTAGAGAAATCGAAATCAGTTATACTAACACCTCCCGGCTCAACTGTAATGTCGTAGTCCTTCAAGCCCCTTGTTAACTTCACCTCCACCTCTTGCTTAACCTTTTGTCTTTCGGTTATCAACTGTGAGGCAGTGTATTTGGCGGTCACCGACTTTAGAATCTCGTCGATCCGAGGATCAATAATCTTTGTGACATAGGAATACTCTTTCCAGCTTTCTTGTCCGTTTGACACAGTCACCTTGGAATATCCTACATCAGAGAAAAGGTTCTTGGCCTTGTCACGATCGATGTGATAATTGACTGCAATCGTCGTTGTGACCGTTTGCAAGTCTTTGCTTGCAGCTGAGGTAGATCTTTCCGCTTTTTGCGTCCGGCAGTCGATTACCTCAATTGCATTTCCAATGGGGAAGTACCAATTAAGGCCTTCACCAGCTTGTCCAGTTACTTTGCCCCAATTCGTTTTGATGCCGACATGACCGGAAGAAACCGATTTCGCGCATCCAGTGAGAAAGCTGATGCAGAGTAGCACTAATACCAACAAAGTCAATTTCCCTACAACCCTCAAACTCATTTTTCCATTGCCTCCTTTTGTACGTCCTTCTTGAACGTAACAATTTAATATAGTACATCTTTCCTTGACTAATCAGGGTTAATTTTCATATAATTGTCCTATGAATGAAAATTTTTATATTGTCATTATGGCCGGGGGATCGGGGACACGGCTTTGGCCGATGTCCAGGTGTGATCAACCTAAACAATTTCAAAATCTCTGCGGAGAAAAATCTTTAATTCAAGAAACTTATGATCGAGTAAAAGATATTGTGCCTAAAGAAAATATCTTTATTTCTTTGGTTGAAAATATTTTAGAGACTTCTAAAAAACAGTTACCGGAAATAAAAAAAGAAAATTTTATTGTTGAAGCTGAAAGTAGAAATACAGGCCCGGCAATTGCCTATGCGGCAGCAACTATTTCTCGCAGAAATCCACAAGCGGTAGTCGTGACCTTACCTTCCGATCATGCAATTGAAGATTTGGAAGAATTTAAAAAAAGCATAAAAACAGTTTTAGAATTTATTTCTAAAAATCCTGACTATTTAGCAACGGTTGGCCTCAAACCAACTTCACCAGACACAGGGTTGGGTTATATTGAAGTTGGTAAAAAAATAACTGATTCAAAACTTTATCAAGTTAAACGTTTTGTTGAAAAACCAAACTTAGAAAAAGCAAAAGAATATGTTAAATCCGGTAAATTCCTTTGGAACGCCAGTTATTTTTGTTGGCGAGCAGATAAGCTACTTGATACTTATAAAACTTATGCCCCGGAAGTTTACAAAGGAATTGAAGAAATCATTCATTTGTTTGCGAAAAAGGGGAGTGACAAAGAAATTTCCAAAATTTATAAAAATTTACCCAAAGTACCAATTGATACCGCTATTGCCGAAAAAGTTGAAAAAATTGCCGTACTACCAGCTGATTTGGGTTGGTCTGATATTGGCAACTGGACGACACTTTATGAATTTTTAACCAGTAAAACCGGCGGTCATACTGTTAGCCGCGGTAACCATATTGGTATTGACGACAAAGGTTGTTTAATTTACGCTCAAGATAAGCTTTTGACAACCGTTGGCTTAAAAGATATTATAGTGGTTGATACCCCAGATGTCACACTGGTATGCGATAAAAATCGAGCCCAAGATGTTAAAAAGTTGATTGAAAAGATAGAAGAACTTGGTAAACATAAATATCTTTAATTAAGATTGGAGTATATTTTGCGACGCAATCTTTGGATTGTTTTTGGAATTATTATTATCATAACTGTTTTAGCAGGTTTAGTTGACTGGCCAACCGGTCCTAATTTGTCAGTTGGCAAATATTTTAAAGAATTTAAAGTTCACGAAGGCCTTGATCTACAAGGTGGCGTTCATTTAGTTTACGAACTCGACACTTCAAAGATTGATGAAAAAGACCAATCTAAGGCGACCGAATCGGTTGTTAATGTAATTGACAGAAGAATTAATGCTTTAGGTGTCTCTGAACCAGTTATTCAATCAGCAAAAGTTGGTGGAAAAGAGTCGGTTGTCGTTGAATTACCAGGAGTAACTGACGTTAATGAAGCTATAAATTTAATTGGCAAAACCGCTCAATTAAAATTTTTAGAAAGTAACGAAAAGGCCACTTCTCAAAATGACGCTTGGGTAGACGCTGGCCTTGATGGTTCACATCTAAGACGTGCTGATGTTCAATTCGATCAAAGCACTGGCGAACCTCAAGTTTCCATTCAATTTGATACTGAGGGAACAAAACTTTTCTCACAAATTACCCAAAAAAATCTACAAAAACCGGTGGCAATTGAATTAGACAACGAAATTATTTCCGCGCCAACTGTCCAAAGCGCGATTGATAACGGTCAAGCAATAATTTCTGGAGAGTTTTCTATAGAAGATGCTAAAAAATTAACCATTCAACTTAATGCCGGCGCATTGCCAGTGCCAATTAAATTAGTTGAACAAAGAATTATTGGGCCAACTCTTGGGTTAGAATCAGTTCAAAAATCATTAGTTGCCGGTCTTGTGGGGATTTTGCTTATAGCTTGCTTTATGATTATTTATTACAAAGTGCCAGGACTAATAGCCACACTGGCTTTAATTATTTACACACTTATTGTTTTGGCTTTATTTAAAATAATTCCTATAACTTTAACACTGGCCGGTATTGCTGGATTTATTTTATCAATTGGCATGGCCGTTGACGCTAATATTTTAATTTTCGAACGAACAAAAGAAGAACTATTAGCTAAAAAAACAATTGGCGCAAGCTTAGATGATGGTTTTCGCCGCGCCTGGCCATCAATTAGGGATTCTAATTTTTCATCATTAATTACTTGTTTGATTTTATATTACGGCACCGCTGGTGTAGTCAGAGGTTTCGCCGTTACTTTAGCAATTGGTATTTTAATTTCCATGTTTACCGCCATTACTGTTAGTCGAACTTTCTTACGATTATTAGTTGGCACACGTTTAGAAAAAAAATTGATCATAAAATAGTTTTGAGGATTTAATGAATATTATTGGTAGAAGAAAAATTTGGTATTTAATTTCCCTTATTTTAATTGTTCCAGGAATTGTTGGTCTAATTTTATGGGGTCTGCCTCTGGGAATAGATTTTAAGGGTGGAACTCTTATTGATATTTCTTATCAAAATTCGGTTAACAAGGAAGAAATTGTTAATAAATTAGAAGAAGCCGGCATCAATAATCCAAATGTTCAACCAGGAGCCGATAACTCATTTTTAATCAGAACCGAACCTCTTGATAATGAAACTGTCCAAAAAATGACGACAACTTTATCAAAAGTAGGGGAGGGATATAAACAAAATCAATTTGACAGTGTTGGGCCAACTGTTAGTAACGACTTAAAGAAAAAAGCCATTATTGCCGTTATCATTGCTTCCCTGGCAATTATTATTTACATTGCCATTGCTTTCCGCAAAGTTCCCAGACCTGCCAGCTCCTGGCGTTTTGGTGTTTGCGCAATTATTGCTTTAACACACGACATACTTTTCGTGGTGGGTAGTTTTGCGATTTTAGGTCACTTTTTTGACTACGAAATTAATTCACTTTTTATTACAGCCTTACTGACAATTATGGGTTTTTCAGTTCACGACACAATTGTTGTTTTCGATAGGATTCGCGAGAATTTACGCAAGTCCCCTTCTTTAGATTTTGAAACTAATGTTAATAATAGTATTATTCAAACTCTTAATCGTTCCCTAAACACTTCATTTACGGTTCTAATGGTCTTATTAAGCTTATTTTTACTTGGCGGTCAAACAATGCAAGAATTTATGCTCGCATTACTATTGGGTGTAGCAATTGGCACTTATTCATCTATTTTTAATGCTTCACCACTTTTGGTAAGTTGGCAGAGCTGGACAATGAATCGCCTAAAACGAAAAAATGCGTCCTAGGGCACTGTAGAGCCTAATTTAACAGGTTAGAATTACTAAACGCACGAGCGTCGAATTAGTAGCAATTTGCTACTAATTTTGATATATATGCATATAAAAGTAGGCGAGACACATTGCAAAAAAATATAAAGACAAGCCCTTAGCCAAGCCTACACCTAATAATATGTACTATGACCATTAAACCAACGGGTTAGATAATAAAAGCAACAGGTATGCTTCTTCTGACTTTAAATTATATTGCGTCGCAGAATGTTTCTTTTACGACTAAACATCAGTTTAAGGTGTGGATATAGTAAAAAATACTTCTAAAAGATGCGGAAAAAGTATGTACAAATTTAATGTAAATTTTATTAAATTCGCACTTCCCTTTCCTCACTAAAGAGCAGGTCTAATGAAAATAAATTTAAACTAAATTAGAAAAGATGCAAATTCATTAAAATTTGACCTCTCCCCCGCTGGAGAAGAAAAAAATTTCTAATTTAACCATATAAACAGATTCGACTGGCGTCTTTAGAGTGCTTTTTAATAATATCTAAACCTTAAAGTTTAACTATTTGACCATCTTCAAGATCTTCAACCTTTTCTCGCTTGAGCTGATCATTGTCACCATTCCAATTAGCCCCAAGAGAGCCTAAGATCGCTTCTTTATCTTGTTCAATATCTACACCCTCATCTTCAGCTTTTTTTTCTTGAACATTTTCATTTGGCTCTACCGCTAAAGCTTCGTATCTTTCTTTTTGCCATGCTGGAGCATTTTCTTCTTCGTGTTTAGCAATTTTTTCCTTAACAGTTTCTTCGGTCAAAGGCTGATCGGTTGTCCCACCACCCAAATACCAACGAATATCTCCCGGGTTCTGAATTTCTCGATAATAGGTCTCCCCTATTTTTGGCGGGAGTTTTAAGACTCGATCTTTTTGAGCTTTAGTCAAGATTTCGTCTATTTTTGGCATGCCAGACATTTCGGACATTTTCTCTTCAACATAATCTCGCTGTTTTGAATAATGTTCCCGCGAATATTGAATAATTTTTTCTTTATTAAAATTCTTTCTTTTGTCGGGTGGTAGTGTGCCAGCTGAAAATGCCGGCGAAGTTACCCCATCGATGGACATTTTTACATAGATGTGGTAATTATCTAAATTAACCAAGTCAACTTCTTCAAACACAGGCGTAAATTCTTGTTTTAAAACAGCCGCATCCGGCGCACCAATACGAAAAGAAAGCAAAGTTCCAATATTTCCAAAAACAGCTGAAATGACTTCTTCCGGAACTTGGGCAATATACTGATTAGTCATAATTAAATTCAAATGATATTTTCTAGCCTCAGAAAGAATTGTCGCAAAAGATTCGGTAGCAAAGTTTTGAAACTCATCAACATATAAATAAAAGTCTCGACGTTGATCTTCAGGAATAGTTGTTCGCCTCATAGCCGCTAACTGAATTTTCGTAATCATCATTGCTCCAAGTAAAGCAGAGTTGTCTTCACCAATTTCACCGATTGATAAGTTCAAGAAAAGAATTTTCCCCGAATCCATAATTTTTTCAATGTTAATCGTCGATTCTGATTGACCAACAATATTACGAATGGTTGTTGATGAAAGAAACTGACCAACTTTATTTTGAATTGGCGCGATAGCTTCAGTTCTAAATTTAGGATCGTATTTTTCATATTCGTTAACAAAGAAATCTTTGATGACCGGATCTTGAATCTTTTCAACAACCCGATTTCGAAAATCTTGGTCAACTAAAATTTTAGTGATTCCAAGCATAGTTGCATCCGGATAATCAAGTAAAGCTAAAACTGTATTTCTTAAAATATATTCCAATCTTGGTCCCCAAGACTCACCAAATATTTTTTTGAAAATTCCCACCACGCCAGAGGCAACAATATTTTTCAAATCAGGATCAACTTTTTCTAAAATATTAAACCCTAACGGATACATTCTATCGGCTGGATTAAAAACAATTACATCTTTAATTCTTTCTTCTGGGACGAAATCTAAAAGATGGTTTATTAAATCACCATGAGGATCTACAACCGCCACACCTCTTCCTTCGCGAATATCATCAATAATCATGTTTTCGAGTAGTGTTGACTTACCAGTTCCTGTTTTACCAATAGCGTACATGTGATAACGACGGTCTTTAAGCTTAATGCCAAAATTATGACTTAAGTGACGATAATTAGTTTTAGCAAAAACTGTTAATTCGTTGCCAGGAACATTTTCTTCAATTGGTAAATTAGATGGTGGCTCACCTTTTTTCGAACCTGCCCAAACAATATTTGGTGTTTCAACAGTAATATTTGGCAAGTGAAAAATAGAGGCTAATTCTTCAATATTTAAAACAAACCCAGGATCTAAAAATGCTCGATAACGATAGTGCTCATAGAAATTAATATCGTGCATTGCGTGGCCTGATTCAAAACCATTCAAATTAAGTAAATTAAATTGTTTAAAAGCAGCAATAGTTGTCATTAATTTACTCGAAGCGGTGCTTTGATCCGGTGAAAAAGCGATGATTCTAATCTTTGATTCAAAACCAAGCTTAGTTGCTTTCGTTTCAACCCCTTTTAAACCTTCTTCCTGACTGCCAGATAATTTGGCTTCAGTTTTTTCTGCCTCACCTCGTGACGACTCTGGTGTTACTCCGGTTAAAATGGTGGTAAAAATACCGCCAAGGAATCTGAAAAAAGCGGCAAAGACTCCCTTAAAAACACCTTCTTTGTTAGTCACACCAGATTTTACGGCTTTCACATGACCAAGGCCTTTTGATTGCCAACTGTCAGAAACCGGTCTAGCTAAAATTTGAATCCAAATTTCTTCAGTTTTTTCTACTTTTGATAATACACCAGTAATAGACGACATTGGGTCAACTTCAAAATTAAGAAAAGTTTTGATTGGATAAACATCTAAATTTGTTAAACTTAATTCCGTACCGGCTAGCTTCAACTGTCCACTTTCAATTTGTTCTCTTTCTTCTAAAACATAATCGTCAACTTCAGCAATTTCCGCCGTTGGATATTGAGAATAAATTTGACCTTCAACAAAATCTTTCAAATGAACTGGTACATGAGCATAAAACTGAATATATTTTTCTCGTGAAGCAATTTCAAATGAAAAATAATCTTGAAAATCACTCCCCTTTTTAAAAATTCCATGTAAAGCAGCAAACATCTGCTCGGCCGCTAACGGCGTCTTTTCATTATTTTTAGGAACTAAAATCCTCAAAGTTGTGAACTGAAGATTTTTAAACCATTCCATTTTCTTTTTATTTTGCTTTGATTTGTATAACAAAGAAATCACAATAATCGGTATTGCAATAAGAATTGTATACATGATTCCTTTGTAAAGTATTGGTTCTAAAATATTCATTTAGTTTACTTAAGCTTTTCTTTTTTATGGTTAAGACAATTTTCAATTGCCGCCCAATTAGTCTCCCCTGTCCTTGGTACAAGAATCGTGACTTCGTCGCCAGCACAAGCTTTAAAATAAGTGACCGTTGCTTGTAAAACGCGGTATTTTTTAGAGTCTGCTGTCACGGTCCAATCTTCGCCAGACTGCGTAAGAATCCCTACTAACCTTTTTCTATCAACTGGTCCAATCTGTTTAAAAATAAATGTTCCATCGTCAGCAATAATCAATTTCAATTTATCACCTGGAACTAATTTTGATTTAGAAGCGTAATTTGCTGGCACGGGATATTTCTTACCCTCTGAATCAATCATTTCTTCACCATCAAAAACACCTTCAACAATATTTGCCTTTTCCAAAGAATCATTTAAATTTAAAACCTTGGCTTGTTCCTGATAGACCTGTTCAAAAAGAATTCTTTTTGCAGCGGCAATTTTACTTTCAGCTTCATCTAAAATCATTTTTAGTTCTTTAAGCTTTTTGTCTGTTTGTTGCATTTTTGCCTTCCTGCCCGCCATTGCTACGCTTCAGGCGTTGCAGGCAGGTCAATTTTTGTTTTAAGAAGTTATTTTTGATTACCAAAACAAGTTGTATTTTAGCATAAATTTACTACTAAACCAAGTTAAAGATTTTTAACTGGTTCATTACCACCAGCAGGAGGCGCCTCACTCATTGCTTTCATTTGTTCAAGCAGCTCACTTTCAACATCGGCTTTTTTGCGACAATAAGTTTGTCTAAATAAATTACGAGCATTTTCCCTAACACCATTTTCAGAAATATTTTCTGACTTTATTCCTTTCATACTAAATGGTTTTGAAGGTGTGCCATCAATAAGTAATTTAGTATAAGTATTAAATTTATCCAAGTTAGTTACATCATCAACAGTGACACCAGGAAATTCTTTGACCATAAATTCTGCGTCAGCAGCGCCAATTCGATAACAAATCATTGTTCCTGCGTTACCAATAACAGCATCGCGAATTTTTTCTGTTAATTGAGCAATGTATTGATTAGCAACGGCTAAATTTAATCGATATTTTCTAGCCTCTGATAAAATTGTCGCGAAAGAATCGGTTGTAAAGTTTTGAAACTCGTCAACAAAAAGATAAAAATCTCGGCGATTTTCTTCGGGTATATCTGCTCTCGAAAAAGCTGCCATTTGAATTTTCGAAACTAAGATCATTCCCAATAAACTCGAATTAACTTCCCCTATCCTGCCTTTACTTAAATTTATTAATAATATCTTTCCTTGATCCATAGCGTCTCGAATATTAAAAGAAGATTTCTTTTGGCCAATAATATTACGCATTAGATCGTTGGTCATAAAACGACCAAATTTAGAAATAAAATAGTTATACATCTCTGATTTATGAAAATCGGCCGTTTTAGCTAATTGCTGGGTCCAGAAAGCTTTGACAATTGGATCAGTTACATAAGAAACTAATCTTGTCCTGAATTTGTCGTCAGTAAAAATTCTTGGTACGTCGATTAATGTTCCTCCGCCCGGTTGATTCATAATTGTTAAAGCCGCGTTCCTAAACCAATGCTCCCATTGCGGACCGACAATCCCTGTTTGGCCCGGATCGAATAATTTATAAAATATTTGAATTGACTCTTGAATTAAAAAGTCTCTTTCATCAACCGTTCGCCATTCTAATAAGTTTAACCCTACCGGATATTCTGTATCTGCTGGATCAAATAAAATTACATCTTTTAGTCTTTCTGGCGGTACTTTACCTAATAAGTCTTCGATCGCATCACCGTTGGGATCAATAAAACAGCAGCCCCTTCCCTCTTTCATATCTTGCTCAAACATTTGTGTATACAAAGTTGTTTTGCCTACGCCAGTCTTACCAATCATGAAAATGTGTCGACGACGATCATCGATTTTTAATCTAACCGGTTTTTTCTCGCCTCGATAAACACTTTCGCCCAAAATTGTGCCTTCTTGAGGCAAGTTTGTTGGCGGCGGCATTTCCTTAGCTAAAAGCCAATTAATATTTGGTGTTTGGGTAAAAACAGTTGGAAAATGAAAAATAGAGGCTAATTCTTCCGTGTTGAGAACAAACTTGTTCTTAGAAATGCGTCGCAAAATATAATCACGTATAGTACTATTCGAACCGGTTTTTGTTTTAAAACCATTGGATTCAGGGGTAGAAAATTGACCAAATGAGGTGGTGATATTTTTTAAACTTATCATCGCCTCTCCAGAAGTTAAAGCGGTTGTAACAATTCTAACCGTCGAAGTTAAGCCTGTCTTTGAGGATTTTTCTTGTAAAAGTTTAAGAGTTTGCTCTTGAATAGGCGTTAATTGAATAGGTTTTTTAATGCCAGCTGGTTCGTTGGTAGCCATTGATGAGGCGGAAGACCCGTGGAAAATACCAGAGATTACTTCGAAAATGAAGTTAGCTAACTTGGTATACCATTTGTCGGAATACATTGATTTGCCTTCTTGAACTTTTTTAGCCGCTCCAGCTGTTGCTCTTTGCCAATCATCGGTTGTTGGCGAAATTATTAGCTGAATAGCCGCTCCGGATTGTGGCGGAAGTTTTGAAAGAGCATTAGTTAAGGCATTTAACGGATCTGATTCTAAATAACGATAAGTTTTAATTGGTAAAGTAAATTTTTTAGTTAATTTAAGTTCAACACTTGCCATTGATCCTTTTTGAGATTCGAAAATATTTGGTATTTTTGCCTTCTGAATTTGAGCGTTTGGCCAATAAGAATTAATTTGTCTTTCAACTACGCCCTCAATTTCTTTTGGGCAAACACAAAAAAAGCCTACTTTGCCATTTAGAGCAATAATTTCAAAGGATATTTGACTTTGCAAATTGTAGATTCTTTCTTCAAGTCCTTTTTCATAAAGATTGCTAAGAGATGAAAAGAACTGTTCGCCAACAGCAATTGTTTCACGAAAATCGCTATGCTGGTCTTCTTGAGCTTGGGTTTTTTCCTGAGGAATACTAACTTGAAAGATTCGAAGGTTTTTTACTCTTTCGGACTCGTAATGTAATTTATTCGACAGAAAAATAGACCTAATAATATATAGGACAACAAAAACAAAAAAGAAAAAACCCACAGTAATGAGCATATTAAAAAGTTCGCTGCCAATTTCCAAATACCCTCCTTGATTTAGTAATTACTCTTGCAAAGAGTTTATTTCATTTTGTAATCTAAAAGCTTGATCTGCCGTATTAATCTCACCGGAAACATCAACATTTGCCGGCTGTTTGCTGACCTCTGGCTTTTTCTCCTCAGAAATCACCTTTCCTTGGTCCTCAATTACCACCTCCGCTGGTTCAAAAGTAACCATTTCTTCCTGTTGGGCTTCTTTTGCTTCTTGCTCTACTTGCGAAGTAGGTTTTTCTGTCTCGGTTTCAAGACTTTCTGGTAATTTTTCTTCTGGTGTAGATTGGGGTACTTCAGGAGTACCTTGTCTCAAAGGTCCTATTTGATCCATTAAATTCTCCTACTTTTATAGTATATAACTATCTGCAAATATTTAAAACAAAGCTTTAAATATTTTCTCTGATTTTCTCCATAAGCGTTTGAATAAAATGTAGATTGTGCAAGCTCGCCAATCTCATTCCCAACATTTCTTTAGATCTAATAAGGTGAGAAATATAAGCTTTTGAATAATTACCCGAGCAAGCAGGACATTGACAGTTTTTCATAATAGTTTTTTTATCAGCTCGATATTGAGTTTTTCTTAAATCGATTTTTTTAAAAGTTTTCCAATTTGTAGTTACCCAAACCGTCCCGTGGCGACCTAAGCGTGTTGGCAAAACACAATCAAACATATCAAAACCACGCTTAACTCCGTAAATTATATCTTCTGGCTCCCCTACCCCCATTAAATAATGGGGTTTATTTTCCGGAAGCTTTGGACCAACCCATTTCATTACTTTGTACATATTAGTTTTCCCCTCACCAACAGAAACACCACCAACTGCGACGCCGTCGAATGGTAAGCTAGAAATATATTCCGCTGATTGTTCTCTTAAATCTTTGTAAGTTGAACCTTGAACAATGCCAAAAAGAGCCTGTTTTTTAGATTTATTTTTTTGCCAATACTCTATCGCCTTTTTTGCCCAAAGATGAGTTAACTCCATTGATTTTTTAGCTTGCTTCCTTGTTGCGGGATAAGGAGTGCATTCATCCAAAACCATCATAATATCCGAACCAAGATTTTTTTGAATATCTATTACCTTTTTAGGCGTAAATAAATGTTTTGAACCATCAAGGTGAGATCTAAAAATTGCCCCTTCTTCTTTAAGTTCAACTAAACTCTCTCCTTTACCATTACTAGCCTTGTAAGCGGCGCCTAAAGAAAACACTTGGTAACCACCAGAATCAGTTAAAATTGAATTTTTCCAATTCATGAATTTGTGCAAACCGCCAAAATCTTTAATAAATTCATCTTTTGGCCTTAAGTAAAGATGATAGGTATTACCTAAAATTATTTTATAACCAAAACTTTCCAAGTCTTCTGGACTTATACCCTTAACCGCACCAATTGTTGCGCAAGGCATAAAAACTGGTGTTTGAATTTTACCTTGAGAGGTAGTGATTTCACCTCGACGGGCTAAATTTTTTTTAGATTGTTTAAGAATTTTAAATGAAAACATCGTTCATATTATAATAGATTTTACCTTAAAATAAAAGGTCCTAATGTAAAAACACTAGGACCAAGATTCCCATGCTTCCTACGAAGCCTTCTCTATGCCCTCTAACCGACGCCATCTAGTTCTTAGCCTTTGCTGGAATTCATGAAGAACAGCCTGCTTCTTTATTAGCTGACTTCTCTCCAGTATCAAAGAAAGCGAATGACCCTCGAGTCTCTTGTTAGCTGGGAAACGCGTCGAAAGACTAATGTCAAGTCTTCGCATTTCACCCTCAAGCTTTTCAATTTCCTGACGGATATCGGTTAAAGCCTGATTTACTTTCTCAATCAACTCTTCTGCTATTTGATCTTGTGTCAAAGTTTCAATCCTTTGAATGTCGAGGATCTTAACTCCTTGTATTACTTCTAACTCTCTGTGACAGCCGGAGGATGAGTCGCTGTGGATAACTCTCATTTCGATCACCCCCTAATAAAATTGTTGCATGGGACAACGAACTTTCATTCGTATGGAAATCATACTTTAACACTTAAAATCTCGCTTGTCAAGTAACTCAAAAACCCGGGGTTTAAACCGGGCTTTTGAGAAAATATTTGGGCCGATATTTCTGAAAAAATTACTTTAATTCGACTTTTGCACCAGCTGCTTCAAGTTTTTTCTTAGCTTCTTCTGCTTGTTCTTTTGGAGCATCTTTTAGAATTTCTTTTGGTGGTGCATCAGCGATATCTTTAGCTTCTTTAAGACCTAATTCTTGATTAATCTCACGCAATGCCTTAATAACGGCGATTTTTTGTGATCCAGAATCAGTTAAAATAACTGTGTAGTTAGCTTTTTCTTCTGCTTCAGCAGCACCAGCGGCACCAGCAGCAGGAGCACCAGCAACTGCCATAGGAGCAGCAGCTGAAACGCCGAAGCGTTCTTCTAAAGCTTTGACTAAATCAGCCAACTCTAAAGTTGTTAAACCTTCGATTTCTTTGATTAAATCTTTAAATTTGCCAGTTGGTTCAGCTTTTTCTGAAGCTTTCGTAGCTTCTTTGGCTGTTTCATTGTCAGTGTTGATTGCTTCAACTTCGGCTGGAGTTTCTTCTTCAGTGCCAGCAGCTTCTTCGACTTGAGCGCCAATTTCAGCGTTCTCGTCTGGATTAGAACCAGCTTCTTCTTTTGAAGGTTCTTTGTCTAATTTTTCTTCTGCTTCGGCTTCTTTCTCTGCTTGTTTTTCCATGTCTTTGATATTTTTTTCGTCTGCCATTTTTGTTCCTTTTCCGCTATTGCGGACCCGTGTTTAGCGGGCTATTAATTAATGTTTTATACTTTTTTTTCTTGATATTGTTTTAAAATATAAACTAACGACCTTAAGTTTCCTTGTAAAGCATTTACTAAACGATACATCGGTGCGTTCAAACTGCCAACTAATTTAGCATACAATTCTTCTCGTCCAGGTAGTGAAGCCAGTTGCTTAATCATTTCCACATCAGCAAAGCTTCTATTAACAATTCCACCAATTACTTCTAATTTTTCTGCAGATTTACCAAATTCTAAGGTCAACTTAGCCGGTGTTACTTCGTCAACATCTCCCCAAACGATAGCCACTGGTTGATCAAGTAAACCTTCTTCAATTGATAAATTAGCTTTTTTTAAAGCAATTTTTAACAATGAATTTTTAATGATTTGAAAACCAATCCCCTGTTCTTTCAACTTTTTCTTTAATTCTTGAATTTCTTTAACTTTCAAACCTTGGTAATTAACTAACAAAACAGTCTTAGATTTTTCCAAACCATCTGACATTTTTGAAATCAATTGTTCTTTTTGATCACGTGTTAATAACATTTAAAAAAATCTCGCTTAGCCGCGAGAATAATATAAAGCTTTAAGAAATATAATCTATTACTTAATTCTTTATTTTACCTCGATAGGTCTTATGCTTTTTGCGGCCCATTTTCTACGGCAAATTAATCTTACAATATTTATTTTGTCTTGTCAACACTTATACTTGGCCACATTGTGGCGCAAATATTTAAAGTTGTAATTTTTTCTAATGGTAAAACTGAGAGAAGTGTTCGAAAATTTTCTTCCAAAATTTTCAAATCAGCAGAAACTTTACCAATGGCCTGATGAATAATACCATATTTATCAGTTTTGTATTCAATCGTGCCGCCTTCTAATTCCTTTTTGGTTTTCTCTGGGTCAGAAGTAACCGTACCAGATTTTGGATTAGGCATTTTACCTTTTGGTCCTAAAATCTTGGCTAATTTTGCCACTTTAGGCATCATTTCAGGAGTTGCCAAGGCAATATCAAAATCAGTTTTTTTTGTTTTCTGAATTTCTTCCATAATCTTTTCATCTAAAATTATGACTTTAATTTGTTTACCAGTCGCATGAGGATATTTTAACATTCCTCGTAAATTTTCTGGTTTACCATTTTTTAGCAAAAGTCTAACGTGAACTTCAACATTGCCATCAAAATTTGAAGTTGAGGTTTTTTTGACCAAATCTAAAGCATCTTCAAGTTCATAAATTTTAGTATGATCAATAAGTTCCAAAGCTTTCTGGTATTTTTTAGAACGAATTTTAACTTTACCAACTTTGGCTTTAGTCTTTTTTTCTTTAGTTGAAGACTCTTCTTCTTGACCCACTTCTTCGCCTTCTGATTTTTCTTCAACTACAGTTTCTTCTACTTTTTCTTTTTTGTACTTGGCTTCTTTAATTTGTTCTTCAACATTCTTTTTTGAACTTTTTTCTTCTTTTTTCTTGCCATGGTGCTTTGCGATTGGTCCGCCCAAATCATCTGTTAGTTCTTCACCAATGACAACTGGTCTTTGTGTTCCCATAAAATTACTCCTTCGTGGTACAAGCGTGCTTCGAATTTAATCGAAGGACTTCCACTAAATATTAATTGTTTCTTCTTTTAAATTATTACTTAAAGATTCTAACACTAAATCAGCAACCTTGTCAACAATTTTATCTACAATTTCAGATTCATTTTTTGAAAAATTTTCCAAAACCCATTTTTCGGTTGGAACTTTTTCATGTTTGCCAACGCCAACTCTAATCCGCCAAAATTCTTGACCAATGTTATCTATAATTGACTGAACACCCTTATGACCAGCTGAACTGCCGCTAAAACTAATTCGAATTTTTCCTAATTCTAAATCAACATCATCAGAAATTACCCAAACATTTTCCAAATTAATTTTGAAGTAATTTTTGATTTTTTGGACTGACCTACCAGAATCATTCATGAAAGTTTGAGGCAAAACAAGCTTAGCTTTACCATCTATATTAAGTTCGGTGATCCGAGCTTCAAAATCCGTTTGAGAGGCAAAAATAAGACCTTTTTTTTGAACTATTTTTTCCAAAATCATAAAACCAAAATTGTGCCGTGTTTTTTCATAATTTTTTCCAGGATTGCCAAGTCCAACAATTAATTTCATACACCCACCTTAGAAAGAACAAATATTATTAAAAAGCCGAGAACAGTTGCCATTGAGGCATCAATACCACTTTCTTTATAAGCTTCGGGCATCATTGTTACTGCTAGCATGGCTAAAATTGCCCCGGCGGCAAAAGATTGAAAAGTTGCCGTCCAACTACTAGAAATTTGAGAAAAAATTGTATATCCCAAAATGACAAAAACTAAACTTATGGCCGCTACAGCTGTCCAAATAAGAATAATTTCTTTGTTAGATTTCTTGGTTCTTTTAAGATCGTAGGCTGAAGAAATTGCTTCCGGTAAATTTGCTAAAATAATTGCCACAAATACCAAAAGACCAACCGATTTATTAAGCAATAAGGCAATTCCTAAAGCAATTGATTCCGGAATACCATCTAAAATCGCTCCGAGAACTATCCCCCACCCCGTTGTTGAACTTTCAACATCGTAAGATCTTCTGTGTCCCCGACCACCAATTCTAATAATTAGGGTGTCGCCAACAACAAAAATAACTCCGCCGGCAATAAAACCAATAATAGAGTTGTCTAATCCACCTAATTTAAAAGATTCTTCCATTAAACCAAAAGTTAAAGCGGCAACTAAAGCCCCAGCGCCAAAAGCCGAGATTGCTCCCAAATATTTTTCTTTAACGGATAAAAACGCGCCTAAAGCCGCTCCAAAAATTAGAGGTATTACTGAAAAAATTCCAAAGGTAATAACTGTTGTCATTTTTTACATTCCAGGGATATTTAGATCTCCCGCGATCGCCTTCATTTTTTCTGAAGCAACTGCTTGAACTCTAGAAATTGCTTCGGCAATTGCTTGCTGTAAAGCTTTTTCTAAATCTCTTTTCTTTTCCTGGTCGAGCATTTCAGGATCTATGTCAATTGATTGAATATGTTGTTCGCCATTAAAAACAACGACCACTTTGCCTTCAGCCGCTTTAGCTTCGACTTCGATTTCTTTTAATTCTTTTTGAATTGCTCTGGCTTTTTTTTGTAATTCCCAAAGTTGTTTAGCTTTGTCTAACATTTTGTCCTTTCATTTCTTTTAAATAACTATCAATAAATAAATCTATATTACCATTTAATACTTCGTCTGGATTGGTTGAAATCGCTTCGGTTCTATGATCTTTAACTTGACGATAAGGTTGTAAAACATAGGAACGAATTTGATTCCCCCAACCAACTGACAAATGCTCTCCGCGTAATTTTGCCGACTGCTCTTTTTGCTCCTTTAATTTTATAGCTAAAAGTCTGGATTGTAAAATTTTTAAAGCCATAGCTTTGTTTTGCAACTGCGAACGCTCGTTTTGGCAAGAAACAACAAGACCGGTTGGTAAATGAGTTATACGCACAGCTGAGTCAGTTGTGTTAACAGACTGACCTCCATGCCCACCAGAACGATAAACATCTATCCTTAAATCTTTTTCATCTACTTCCACTTCCCCATCGTGTCTAATTTCAGGAATAACTTCAACTAAAGCAAAACTAGTGTGCCTAGCCTTGTCGGCATCAAATGGTGAAATTCTAACTAATCTGTGAACACCAGCTTCGGATTTCAAAAAACCAAAAGCATAAGGACCGGAAACTTTTAAAGTTACTGATTTTACACCGACTTCTTCACCAGATGAAATTTCTAAAATTTCATGAGAAAAACTTCTTCGATCAGCAAAGCGTTCAAACATTCGAAGCAGCATTTCTGCCCAATCCTGAGCTTCGGTTCCACCAGCACCCGCATGAATCGAAAGAAGGGCGTTATATTCGTCATATTTATCTGATAATAAAGTTTTTGTTTCAAGTTTTTCCAGCTGCTCTGGAGTTTCGGCTAACTCAAATTCTTTGACTTCTTTTTCTAAATTAGCCAGCTCTTGAACTTTTTCTTGTGATTTTTGCGTATTACTCCAAAAAGACGGTTCGTTCATTTCCGTCTGAATACCAACAATTTCTTGCTTTTTTTCGTCAATTTTTAGTAAATTTTTTAATTCTTCTTTACTCGCCATAATTTAATTATACCTGAAAAACAAGATATCTACAATCTTACTAGATACAAGAAAACCCGCTCGCATCTTTCGATTTGAACGGGTCTTCTTTTTAAGCAACTAAGCTTCCAATTATTTTAAGAAAGCTAAAGTGGCTAGTTGTTTCTTTTGGCGAAGATAGGCAACAGTTGATGTGCCTAGTGATGCCAAAGCAAACGGAACGACTAATTCTGCACCAGCTGAAGGTAAAGTTTTTTCACTTTCAGTGGTAGAAGTTCCAGTTGCGGTTGCAACGGAAACTTTGTTTGAATTAGCATTAGCGTTAGCATTTGCATTTGCAGTTGTGTTGTCACTAGTTGACTCTTGCGAGTCAGAAGTTTCAACGACACCTGCTTGTGCATCAGCGTCAGCGTTAGCTGTAGCTGAACCGCTAGCGCTACCTGAGCCAACATTGATAACATTATTGTTAGCATTAGCGTTGGCATTAGCATTAGCGTTGTTGTCTGTTGAAGTTACTGTTGCTGTTTTAGACGCAACAGCTTTCTGTGTTGATACAGAACCACCACTAGCTGAATTAGAAGTTGAGCTAGAGTTAGCAGTTCCTGCAGCACTACCTGAGCCAACATTGATAACATTATTGTTAGCATTAGCGTTGGCGTTGCTGTTCGAATTATTGTTAGTTGAGCTAACAGATACATTCGAAGAATTTGAAACAGTTGTAGCGTAAGCTGTTCCGGCACCAATTGTTAAAATTAGTCCCAAAACAGGTGTTGCCACAAAAGTTAAAATTGCTTTGTTCATTTTGAATCCTTTCTTAAATTTAGCCCCATTGCAATTAAGGGCCAAATTATTTTTATAATCCGCATTTAGCGGAATCGACCAAATCTTCAACCTTGCACTATTATAGTCCAGGGCTGGAGGTTGGGGGCCGACAGAATGTCGGCCCTAAAACGATAGTAAGTGATCACCATGACCACTAGTTGTTGCGGTTAAGGACCACTGACGGAATTGGAATCTCCTGTGCCAGTCGCAGTCCCGTTTGCCGAGCCATCGCCGACGTTAATCGTATTGTTAATCGGATTAACATTGGTGTTGGCGTTACTGTTGTTGTTGACACTATTGACATCAACATTGTTGGTTGTCGGCGCCGTCGCCGTATTCGAACTGTTGTTGCTGACGCTTGTTCTATCCGGCCGATGAACGCGCTGACCAATAATATAGGACAGACCGCTCCAAAGACCAGGAGAATCAACGCGACTTACTGTCGCCTCGTCAACCTTGACAATTGGGATACCACCAGGACCAAGCCTCACAACACGAAGTTGCTTAGCTTTGACCTCTGGCACATAACTTTCCGTTGGCGCAAGCACATAAGTATGCTTGGCCGCTGTCCAATTCTGATACATCTGTTGATAGTCTAACGAAGTGTTTTTCTTGAACGGTTCATTTAAATGCACCACTCCAGCTTGAAACATTTCGTAGACCATATTCTGCAACCCAAAGGTTGCTGAACCAACAGGTCCGTCAGGGAAAGTCATCAAATTCTGATGCTGCTTAAGGGTAATGTCGCGATTACCTTTGGTCGAATAGACCTCAGTGCGAATAACCCAAGCAGCTTTAAGCTGACTTTCACGACCTTGAACATTGTGCAAGAACTTTGAACTCGAAGAGCTTCGGACAACGCCGTCGCTTATCGAGTCAATCTTGGCAATGCCAAGCAGTTCGTCGTCGGTAAAAACTCCAAGAATTCGTCCAACAGACGGTCTCCCTGGCATCTTTACGCTCGACATCTTGCCGCCATCGGCAAAACTAATGTCGAAGAAAGCAGACGACTGGTCACGCTGACCAACTACTTCTTCAAGTGTTGGATAGCTTGCCAGACCCCAAGTTTTCAAGATTTCATCCGGCTCATTTTGTAAGGCCGGAATCATCTCCGAAAGCGATGGAGCGATTTGGATAGCGATAGCGTTTTCAGAAAACTTCCAAGCTTTGCGCGAGTTAAGCGCGTAGCTGTAGAGGAAGTATGTCCCTGGCTCCAGGTCGTAAGTATTAAGCTCTACGAGCCCATACTTGCCGACAAAGGTACCCAAGACTCTCAGACCGCCATTTTTGTCTTTATTGAGATCGGACTCGAAGTCCGCCTCGCCAGACAAATTGCCGACAACCTTACCAGGATCAGTAACACAGATGGCAAAACGCCGTCCATCTTCTGATCCAGTCGTTAGCAAGACTCCAATTCGAAGGACCGTACCAGCAAAAACCGGCGCGCCTTCTTTCCAATAGCGAGTCGAAAGGACCGAGTCCTTAACCCACGCTGCCGGAATCTTTTCGTCCACGGAGTAGGTCATACCGGAAGCTGTATACTCCCGATGTCGACCCCAAAGTAGTTCCGAAACCCAGCTCGCCTGAGCCGGAATCATCACCGTCAAAATAACGATGATAGTGACAAAAATAGTTGTTAATGTACGTCGCATCTTTAATCGCCTCCAGTTTGAATTCTTCGAAAATATCTCGATGCGTCAATTTGCCCTAAATTGTCTATATAACACCATGTAGGTGTATCAACGGTTTTGGACAAAGTGTTAGCCAAGACCAGGGAAGGAGGGGCAGACTCTAAAATAAATTTAATGAGTCTTCTCTCCACAAGTCTCAGCCAACACCTTGCTCGAAACACAAAAAAAGGCTCTCATATAGCCTCCTTATAATCAACGACTTAATATACCATATTTAATTGTATTTGTCAATACCTTTTCAAGCTTTTGGCAATATTCGGCTACCTGTTAAAGTATCCTCAACCACAAAACCTTCTTTTTCCAAAATTTTTCTGATCCTATCCGACTCCTTGTAATCCCCTTTTTCGCGAGCTTTTTCCCTTAACTTAATAAGCTCTTTTTGCTTTTGAGTGAGCTTAATTTCTTCCTCTAAAGATAAACCAAATATTTCCTCAATAACTTCAAAATCCTTCCGAGAAAGCTTACCAACATCCTCTAAAATCACTGCTAAAGCTTTAGGTAAGTTAAAATCGTCATCCAAGGTCATTTCTAATTTGGTTGGAAAACCGGTTTTAACAAGCTGAGCTTCCATCTTAGCTCTGACCAGTCTCTCCTTAAGTTTTCTGGCCTCCAAAAGCGCCTTTTTATTCCAATCTATCGGTTTTTTCCAAAGAGCGGTCATAAGAAAAATTCTTAAGGTATCAGCGTCATACTCCTTTAAGGCATCTTTAACTGTTATATAGTTGCCCTTGGATTTGCTCATTTTTGTACCATTAATTGTCAACATGCCAGTATGCAGCCAGTAATTAGAAAGGGGCACACCTGCAAAAGATTCACTTTGAGCAATTTCATTTTCATGATGAGGAAAAATATGCTCAACTCCTGATCCGTGAATATCAAAAGGTTGACCTAAATATTTAGCCGACATAACCGAACATTCAATATGCCACCCAGGATAACCTTCCCCCCAAGGCGATGGCCATTTTTGCAAGTGATTTTCTGCTTTTAGCCATAAAGCAAAATCAGCCTGATCTTTCTTATCTCGATCAATTTCAACTCGAGTACCAGTTTCCCTATTTTCGGCCTTGCGCCCAGAGAGTTTACCGTAGTTGGGATCTTTGCTTACATTAAAATAAACATTGCCTTTTACCTCATAAGCATAACCTTTTAAAATAAGAGTTTCGATAAAATTAACAATATCTTCAATATGGTCTGTCGCTCTTGGCATTAAGTCTGGAGCAAGAAAATTTAAAGATTTTAGGTCTTTCAGATGCTCTTCTTCCCAATAACGAGCTATCTCTTCAGGCTTTTTCTGCTCTTTCTCAGCCTGTTTTTCAATCTTATCTTCACCTGTTTCTTCATCTCCTACCAAATGACCAACATCGGTAATATTTTGGACTAATTTAACCTTATAACCTTTGTACAAAAGGTATCTTTTTAGCCAATCAAAAAATATCCAGGTTTTAATATGACCAATATGGTCTGGACCATAAACAGTTGGCCCACAAACATACATTCCTACCTGTTTGTCCTTTAAAGGTTTAAACTCTTCAGTTTTCCGTGTTAATGTATTATATATTTTAAGCATTATTCATCACAACTGTTTTCTTCTTGCACTTTTGAAATTAGGTCGGCTGAATACTTATCTTCCTTGCCAGCCACCGCCTCCTCCTCTTCAAAAGAGTCAAGACTCGACAGGTTTGCGCCACAAACAGGGCATGAGGTAATCCCCTCTGCGTTACCTGTCCATTCGCAATTTGGGCAAAAAGCTTGTTCTTCTTTCATTTCCTCTCCTTCACCCCCACACCTATTGTTGATAAACTGCGTTTTTGAGCCGCCAAAGGCGGCTTCTATCAACGATAGGTGTGGAGGTCAATATTCTCTTCTGCCTTCAATAGCCCTTGTTAGAGTTATTTCGTCGGCATACTCCAGGTCACCGCCAATCGGTAAACCTCGAGCAATTCTGGTAACTTTTATCTTTCTTTTGTCTTGTAAATCCAATTTTTTAATAGATTGGGCTAAATACATTGAGGTAGCTTCACCTTCCAAAGAAGGGTCTGTCGCTAAAATTATTTCTTCTATTTCCTCATCTTTTTTAATTTTCTCTAAAATTTCCGAAATACGCAAGTTTTCTGGTCCAATACCTTCAATTGGCGAAATTACACCCCCTAAAACATGGTAAACCCCTCGAAAACCGGTTTTTTCCAAGGCAACAATATCTAAAGGTTCTTCAACAATCATAACCTCGTCCCTCTTTCTTTCTTTACTGGAGCAAATTTCACAAGGAGAATTTTCAGTGATATTGAAACAACATTCACAATATTTCAAATTTTTCTTTAAATCTAAAAGAGCTTGACCAAATCTTTGAATATCGGATTCCGGTTTAGTTAACAGGTAAAAAGTTAGCCTAGAAGCGGTTTTTGGACCAATTCCAGGCAAACGAGAAAATTCTTCAATTAAGCTTAAAACTGAATCAGGGATTATTTTAGTCATTTTTTACTTTTTAAAACTTTTTTTTCTTTCACGTCACATTGGCTACATTTTAACTTACCATTTCTGTCTTTTAAGATAATACTACCACATTTTTGACATTTCTGATCAGTCGGCTCTTCCCAGAAAGCAGTCTTACATTTAGGGTAATTACCACACCCCCAGAAAACTTTTCTTTTACGGGTGTTTTTTCGCAATAGTTTTCCGCCGCAATTAGGACAAGGAGCGGCGGCGACAATTTCAATATTTTTAGTCGTTTTGCATTCCGGATACCCTGAACAGGCTAGAAATTGACCGAATTTACCTTCTTTAAAGGTCATTTCTTTGCCACACTTTGGACATTTTTCCTCGGCTAATTGGGCTTTTTTCTCATCAGAAATGCCAATTTGACCCAAAGGTTTGGTAAACTTACACTCAGGAAAGCTAGAACAGGCTAAAAATTTACCAAAACGACCTAATTTTATCTTTAATTTTTTACCACATTTAGGGCAATCTTCATCTGATTCCTCTGATAAATCTTTCTTTTCAACTTCTTTAGTTTTAGTTTTTAAGTTATTAGAGAAAGGTTCATAAAAATCATTAATCGCCTTTTCCCACTTAAGCTTCCCTTCAGCAATTTCATCAAGCTCTTCTTCCATTCTAGCCGTAAAATCATAGTCAACTACTTCTGGAAAATGCTCAACCAAAACGTCATTTACAACTTCACCTATTTCCTTAGGGCTTAATTTTCCTTCATTTTTCTCAACATATCCCCTATCTATAATAGTAGAGAGCGTTGGTGCGTAAGTTGAAGGTCGGCCAATCCCCTTCTTTTCCAATTCCTTAATAAGACTTGCTTCTGTAAATCTTGCCGGCGGTTCGGTAAAATGCTGCAATTTCTCTATTTTTTCTAAATCTAGCTTATCGCCAATTTTTAGTTCTGGTAAGGTATTTTCTTTGGTTTCGACTTTATTGTAAACTTTTAAAAATCCATCAAATTGAACCTTAAGACCGTTGGCAGTAAATGTGAAATTATCGGCACTAATTTTAACATTTTCTTCAAGCATTTCGGCATCTTTCATCTGTGAAGCAATCATTCTTTTCCAAATTAAGCTGTAGAGTCTTAATTCTGAAGCATCTAAGGTTGCTTTTTCTGGCAATAATTTAAGGTTAGTTGGCCTAATTGCCTCATGAGCTTCTTGAGCACCTTTGGACTTAGTCTTAAAGAACCTAGGAGTGTCGAGGGTGTAATCTTTGCCAAATTGTTGCTCAATAGTCTTTTTAGCATCTTTTTGGGCAATACTGGCAACGCTAACCGAATCTGTTCTCATATAGGTAATTAAACCTTTTTCATAAAGACCCTGAGCTAAGCGCATAGTTTGCTTAGCCGACATCCCTAATTTATTGCCTGCCTCCTGTTGTAAAGTACTGGTAGTAAATGGCGGGGCTGGATATCTTTTTTTAACTTCTTTTTTAACATTTTTAACCAAATAATCAGCATTTTTTAGCTTTTCCAAGATTTCTTTAGCTTCTTTTTCCGAATTAATAGCTAATTTATCTAGTCTTTTACCATCTTTTTCGGTTAAAATCGCTTTGAGCTGACCACTCCCCTTCTTTAGCAAAGCTTCCACTGACCAATATTCTTGAGACTTAAATTTCCGAATTTCTCTTTCTTTTTCAACAATTAACCTTACAGCAACCGACTGAACCCGACCAGCCGAGAGTCCTTGAGCAACTTTACGCCATAAAAACGGCGAAAGCTTATAGCCAACCAGGCGGTCTAAAATACGCCTGGCCTGTTGAGCGTCAACTAAACGAATGTCTATATCTCTTGGGTGCTTTATGGCTTCAGTAATAGCATCCTTAGTAATTTCATGAAAAGTGATCCTATTCGTCTTAAGCTTTTTTAAACCTATAGCCTGAAGAAGATGCCAAGCAATTGCTTCACCTTCGCGATCATAGTCTGTTGCCAAATAAAGAGCATCTGCCTGCTTAACCTTGGCTTTAATATTCTTTAAAATCTTACTAGCCTTGGGAACAATAACATAATTAGGTTCGAAATTGTTTTTTATGTCAATCCCAATTTCACTATGCGGCAAATCTCGAACATGGCCAAAACTGGCCACAACTTCAAAATCTTTTCCTAAAAACTTTTCAATTGTTTTCGCCTTAGTCGGCGACTCTACTATAACTAAATTCATATATTTTTATTCGTTCATTTTTCCATTAATAATAAATTGGCTTCCGCCTAAGTTTGTAACTTTACCTTTAATCTCCATCTCAATCAGAACAGAATTAACCTGTGATGCCTTAAGCCCAGATTTTTTGATTAAGGTATCAACCATTGTTGGTTGCTTTAATAATCTTAACAAAATTTCCTCTTCTTTGGTATCGGCGAAAATTGGTCCTTGGCCTATTTTTTTAGACTTTTCTTTAATATTTAAACTTTCTAAAATATCTTCGAAAGAAGTCGTGGGCCGAGCGCCCATTTTAATAAGCTTGTTTGTCCCTTGGGAACTTTCGGAAAAAATTGAACCAGGAACTGCAAAGACTTCCCGATTGTAGTCTATTGCTGCCGTTGCCGTCAAGAGTGAGCCCGAATTTAGAGCCGCTTCAACAACTAATGTTCCAAGGCTCAGTCCGGCAATAATTCGGTTGCGAATCGGGAAATTGTGCCTTAAAGCCGGCATTCCTAAAGGAAATTCGGAAATTATTGCCCCTGCCCCAGAGAGGATTTTATCAGCTAATCTAATATTAATGCTTGGATAGATTTGATCTAGACCACAACCTAAAACTGCCAAAGTCCTGCCATCAGCTTCGAGAGCGGCCCTGTGGGCTAAAGTGTCGATTCCTAAGGCAAGCCCGGAAATAATTGTAATTTTTCTTTGAGCTAATGGATAAACCAGCTCTCTTGTGACTCTTTCACCATAAGAAGTGTATTTGCGACTGCCAACAACACCGATAGCTAATTTATCTTCTTCTAAAATTTTACCGCGAACATAAAGAATACCCGGTGGGTCCGGCAATTCTTTTAGGATTTTTGGATAGTTTTCATCTGGGTAAATTAGAACTTCGATTTTATATTTTTCGAGTTTTTTTAACTCTTTATCTGGATCTTTTTTGGAAATCACCTCTTTTACAGCTTCGATTTGACCCAAATCAAGACCAGCCTTAGCAAGACTTTGACGATCCGCCTGCCAAATACGGCTCAATTTACGAAATCTTTTGTAAAGCTTAAGTAAAGTTCTGCCGCCAATTTTATTATGAGTTGAAAGGGCTACCCAATACTTTTTTTCATCGTCCATAATTATATTTTAGCAGTTTCCTGGTATTTAAAAAAACCAGAACCGAAATTACAGTTCTGGTACTAGATCGTTTCGCCTTCAAGTTTTCTACGGAAATATTCCGTGTTTCGCAATTTCGTCAAATAATTCAGCTGACGGTGTAAAAGAAAATTCGATTTCGTAACCAGAAACCTGTCGAAAACCTAAAACAGAATTATCAATTCCAGTTGGTTCATCAAACCTATTCTGAAACTTTAGAACCAACCCTGTGTTTGGAGTAATCAGTTCGTAATAATCTGTACCCTCCCCTCTGTCTTTTTTAACTCGCCATCCCCTTTGATGTAAATCAAAGGCTTCTTCTTTAGCTGTCGCTACTGTCATTGTCGATAGTTTTAGCAATGTCATCACTCCTTTGTCAAAAAACTACTACCGTTATTTAATTAACAAAAAATAAACGAAAAGTAAATAATTTTTGATTTATTAATCAAAGTATAAACTAGTTGACAAATATAAGAAAATTGTAATAAAATAACCCCTAGATTCACCAAAATACAAAAAGGACGGTGAGAACCTTGGTAGAAAAAATTTTTCTTCAGAATTTAGACCAAGTAACATTAACAATTCCTGAGTGCCAAGACGAACAACTGTCGATGGAGCAACAAATGACCAGAGACAGTCTTACGGCTCAAATGAACGCCGCTAAAGAGGCAGGATTTACAAAAGTCGCCGCGGCAATTGAAAGTGAGCTACTCAGACCATCAAGGGAAAAGAAAGCCAAAACCATGCTTGAAGCCAAGAAAAAGGTTATCGAGGAAATCGGCGCCAAGCTATTAACCAGAAATGAGCGATGGCTGTGGGAAGGATGGCTACCAACCAGTTACTTAATTGAAGCACGTCACAACTCGTTCGAAAGCTATGTTTTTGACCGGCCGACACTTAGCATTTTAGAGCTAGTCTATAAAGTAAAAAATCTTGGAGTGTTTGATAGCTTGTCAATCAGAACCCCTGAAAAAGGCAAATCCGATCCTGTTTTGTTCGGACACTTTGACGGCAACACTTACCTACTCGCCCGTTGGGGAGAGTCAGACGCTTACATGATTGATATGAATCAAATTAAAACCGGCCTAAAAGCGCGATTTTGGAACGAAGTAATGAATGGTTTTGGTGGTTGGATACTTGCATTATCCATACTAATAGGGCTTCTTTGTATACTTGGTGGGTTCAGTACTAACGGACACCTCGTCCCAAAAATAGTGCTGATCAAATTCTTCGGCAAGGGAGCCGTTATTGGCACAGTTTTCTTGCTAGTGGCTTTGGCCATTCGACGAAGATGTTGGTACGCTTTTAGATAGTCTTACTTTACAGGATTGCCCTTTCCGGCAATCCTTTTTTAATTACTCTTTGAACCAAAAAAAAATAATAGCCACCCCTGACTCCACTCACGTCAGATGGACGCTCGGTTAAAATATGTTAAGAATACTTGACATTTGAGATGTTTTGTGCTATAATAAGTAAACAATGGTTTAAAAATTGATATCTTTACAGGCGTAACAGGTGAAAAGTTGGTTAAACATGAACTCGACTTTAGCCAACTTCTTTCCTATTACGTCCAACCCCAGCCTCGTACATTAAAATTTATATTAGGCTGGAGAGATGTTTCCGCTTTTTGCGGATTCGGTTGGGACTGTGAAGGAGAGGAAAAAAGAAGAAGGACCTGGACGTAAGTTTGGGTCCTTTTTCTATATAAAATTTATATTTAATGTTAAAAACTCTTGACAAATACTCTAAAATAGTATAAATTTGTAACATACAAAACCGAAAAGGCAAAATCACTGAAAAGTGGTGGCGCAAAACTCTAGGCCTAAAGTTCTTAAGCAATTAAGAATCATGGTAGCTCGAGCCAACCGAAGTTTCCTTCGGTTTTTTTGTAGGTTTTGTTTACATAACTGCTAATGGCAGTTGCTATTTGGTCCTTGTGGCCAAACGAACTTTGACAATTTAAAAGGAGGTTACGCATGAAAATTTTGTAATGCAAGGAAAACGAAGTAAACGAAAGATAATCTGAATCAGAAGGAGGCTACGGAAATGAAGAAGACGTTATTATTTTTATTGTTAGGCATAATTCTCGCTTCATCGAATGTATTGGCTCAATACCAATACGATAAAGTAGTTGACGGCGGAGCCGTTGAGATTAATCAGTGGATAGTGACTGGCGAGTTCGGGACAAGAGAAGAGTGGAGTTATTTGCCCGACTACATAGCCTATGACACTTTCTACGTTGCTAACCCTAACAGAACGTCTGGCGTGAGAGTGTTAAGCTATTTTCTTGCCGGCGATACTTTTATGGTTTATGTCGAAGGCTATATGGTAACACTAGAAAACGGAGAGCGTGCAATACAACCTATTATCGATAGTTATTACGGTCCCCATATCGCTGGTGAATCAGGTTACGCGCTACCAAAACCGTTTGGTGTCAGCCAAAAAGCCCTAACAGCTGGGTTAACACCAAAAGGTGCTCGAATTAGAGTTTGGGGTAAGGTTGTAAAAGAAATCACCGATGCCCCGGACAATGAATTCGATTATTATTATATTGATGATGGTTCACACCTTACAACTGATCAACCTGACGTTAAAGGTTTAAAAGTTTTACTGCATGCCTGGACCGATGATCCAATTCACCTGCTAGGAGAGCAAGTTGTAATTACGGGAGTTTTGTCACAAGAAAAACTACCAGACGGAACAATTATCCCCGTGCTTTTCCGGACCAATGATCTTTATGATGACAAAGGACCACGTGGACCAGAAAAATACGTTGTTAGCGGAACCGTTACCGCACCAGAAGCCGCTGGCAGAAAAGCAAAAATTATTGCTGATACTGGTGAGCAAACGCAGTGCAATCTGGATATGAATGGTGTTGGAAGTTTTTCAGTCACTATTCCTGGTGGAGAAAATGTTACCAGCTGTATCGTACCTGGTTACACAACTCAAGTAATGGCAGGATACCTTGACCAAAACTATACCGATATAAACTTTGAGCCATACTGGACTTACCGTTATATGCAGCTAAGTCCAAGTAATGGTCAGGTCAACCTTAGTGACAGTAAAACTATTACTGCTTGGTGCCGAGACGCTGAAGCTAAATCAATGCCAAACATGCCAATTACTTGGAGAACTGATTTTAGCACAATAACAAATGCTCAAACAGTTACTGACGAAAATGGTGAAGCAACCGCAACATTAGTTGCTGGCCAAAACAAAGGAGTGGCAACTCTTTGGGCGGAAAGTCCTGACGCTACCGGTGGTGCGTGGGTACAAATATCTAACCCTAATGATCCCAGTATCAGACTACTATCACCCCGCTACCACACAACTATAAGTGGTGTTGTGGAATTAGACATTTGGTTTGATGACCCACTTGACCAAGGACAAGTAAACCTTAAGAAGATGAGATTACTGGTTGACGGACAACCATTTTCCCCATGCTACGCCACACACACTGATCAATGGGGAGAAAAAAAGCATGCCAATTTCAACACTATTAGAGTTACAAATGGTGATCACAATATAGTTGTTGAGGCAGAAATGCGATCTGGTGCAATAATGAGAAGTAATGTTGTGCCGGTTAATGTTCAAAATCGTGTTTCTGCACTTACAATCAGTAACAAAACCATTGTTATCGATCAGCCAGACAAAAGTGTCTGTCAAGTTGGCGCGCAAATGACAGAAAGTCTGCCATGGACCATAAAAATACTCGATGCTGATGACAATACAGTTTACAGCACTTCCGGTAATGGGCCTGGACTTATGAGTTGCTCGTGGGACGGAAAAATAGACGGACAACCAAAAACTGGAGTGTTCCAAGTTGCTTTCGAGATAAACGATGGATCCATTGCGGCAAACAGTGAATCCTCGGAAGAAATTGGCGACTTCTTTTCTGTCACACGTTCATTCGGTGGTAACCGTGCCTTAGTGGCCGGTGTACTTGAAGGAGATGGCTGGCTTTTACGAAAATCAGCCGCTCGTGAAATGGACGCTTTTGGCCGGGCATGTGAAAACAAGGGAATCAGGGTTGACTATGTTTTCGACCCCACATGGACAAGAGATGGTGATTATACCCAACCTATGGGTTTTAAGGATCTAATAGCAACTAGGTATTATCGCTATCTTTATCTGACCACCCACGGAGGAAGTGATCTGTGCACCGACGGACATTACCGTACAACAATAATGTTTGCTGATGGTGTCGGAGTTATGGGGAGTAATATGTGGGTTGCCCCAGCACAACGACACATATGGCCAGCGTTTACTGATGCCTACTTGCCAGAAAATAGCTTCTACTTTTCGCAATTAAATGTATGTTTCAGCGGAGGTTGCGAGCAAGAAGAGGATCAATCCTTCGCTGTAGCCCTGGGTTGTCGAAATGATGAGCAGGGCTCAACTTACATTGGCTGGCGAGGTGAGTATAAACCACTTGGTGGACCATTTGGTCTTCCGATAATCGGTGGACTAGCCCCTAATGGTGAGGGTTGGTCAAAAGATTGCTGGTATTACTTAGGTGACAAAACTCATACATGGTCAGTTGCTCAGGCCATAAGCAAGGCTGATTCTGATGCGACATGGGATCTTCGCGTGAGAAACTGGATGTTTCTCTACAGGTACGTCAACACGGATTATTCCGCGTTAGTGACCTGGCTTGTAAATTAGGAGGTGAAAGTAATGAGATCAACTGTAATCCTTGTGTTACTTGCTCTTGCTGTGGTTGTTGTGATTTTCAAGACAAGCCTAATACACACAGTTGAGTACGGCTTTGCAAAAAACTCGCTGGATAAAATCCAGTCTTGCACACCAGACCAAGTAAAGGATGTTGGAGCATTTTGGACGTGGAATAAGAACAAAGAAGTGAAGATTACGGAGAAATCCAAAATTTCACTTTTTCTGTCCGTATGTAAGCACGACTTGTCCCTGGACAAACGCGAGAAAGGAGAACATTTAGGTTACGACAAGATTGTCGTACACCTCGAGTCAGGAGGAACGGTCAATTTGACTTGTTGGTTTTCGCCAAAACAAAATGGCGACAAGCTAGTAAGTCAAACTATTAGATCCAGGGGGATCTTCAAACCATTTATGATGGATCTGTTCACAAACAAGTGAACAAACCAAAAACCTCGGTGTTTTGCACCGAGGTTTTTTAGTATCTATTTAAGTTTAAAAGACTTTACTTATTGACAGTAATACCCATACTTACTGCTGTGCCAGCAATAACTTTTTTGGCTGACTCTAGGCTATCACAATTTAAATCTTGAAGTTTAATTTTAGCAATTTCTTCGACTTGGGCTTCTGTTACCTTACCAACTTTTTCTCTGTTTGGCACACCGGAACCTTTTTCGATTCCTGCAGCTTTTTTAAGCAAAACTGCCGCTGGTGGGGATTTAAGAATAAAATCGAAGGTTCTATCTTCGTAAACCTTAATTTCTACCGGAACAATTGTGTCCCCCATCTTTTGGGTTTGAGCATTAAATTGGTTCACAAAATCCATAATATTAAGCCCATGTTGACCCAAAGCCGGACCAATTGGTGGTGCTGGCGTAGCTTTGCCAGCGGGGGCTTGTAATTTAATAATTGTTTTAACTTTTTTTGCCACTTCGTTCCTTTTCCGCTACCGCGGACCCGCGTTTAGCGGGCTATCCATTAAACTTTTTATACTTTCTTAACTTGTAAGAAATCTAAACTAACAGGTGTTTCGCGACCGAACATTGAAACCAAGACTTTAATCTTACCCTTATCATCGTCAATGTCAGTTACTTTTCCTTCAAAACCTTTTAAAGGACCGTCATTAATTCTGACCAAATCACCTGCTTTAAATTCTATTTTATATTTTGGTTCTTCAACACCCATTCTTTTTTGAATTCGTTCAATTTCTTCTTTAGACATTGGCGTTGGTCTAACTTTCATACCAATAAAACCAGTTACGTTAGGAGTATTTCGAACAATATACCAAGAATCGTCAGTAACAATCATTTCCACTAAAACATAGCCAGGAAAAATTCTTTTTTCAATTGTTTTTCTATGACCATTTTTAATTTCAATTTGTTTTTCTTTAGGAACTAGAACTTGGAAAATTTTATCTTCCATACTCAAAGACTCAACCCTTTGTTTAAGGTTTTCAGCTACTTGCTCTTCATATCCAGAATAGGTATGAATTACATACCAACCACGTTCACCTGTCTGCTTTTGCGTTTTAAGCATTTCGTGTTCGCGTTCTTCTTCTTGGATTTCTTTTTCTTCTTTAGTATTTTCGATCATTTTTCCTTCTTATTAACGATAAATTAACATTTCTAAAAGACTAAATAAACCAAAGTCTAAAATAGCAATAATCCCCATAGAAATTAAAATAGACAAAACAACAATAATTGTGTGGCTAGTAACTTCTTTTCGACTTGGCCAAACAACTTTTTTTAATTCTTCGTAAGCGCTAACAAAATAATTGGTAATTTTACCTATCATTTAAGCAATCTTTTCGATTTTTATTTGACTAAAACTTTGTCTATGACCTGTAACTTTTTTATATCTTTTTTTAGGTCGAAATTTTAAAATTCTTACTTTAGGTAATCTGCCATCTAAAACACGAGTAGCAGTCACAACTTTGCCTCCCAAAATATCATCGAATTTTAATTCGTTTTCTTTTGAAGATTCGTCTAAAGTCAATTTCTCTACCTTTAAAACATCGCCAACTTTGACTTTATATTGCTTGCCACCGGTTTTAATTATTGCAAAATTTTCTGTTGCTTCCATTATTACCCTTAATTTTAAAAAATCCCCCGTCTAATTACACTTTTATTATAACTTAAAGACGTAACCGTGTCAATGCCTTAAAAGGTTATCTTTCTATGTCTTATATAGATACTTTGCAAAATACCGATTGCGGCCATATTTGTAAGCATTGAGGAACCACCATAAGAAACAAACGGCAACGGAATGCCTGTAACAGGCATAATTCCTAAATTCATGCCAATATTAACAAAAATCTGAAAAGCTAAAACCATTCCCCAACTAGCAGCAAAATAAAAACCGAATAAATCTTTGGAAATTTTGGCAACATATAAAACTCGATAGACCAGAAAAAATAACAAAATCATTAAAAAGCTTGAGCCAATAAAACCAACGGCTTCAGAGGTAGTGGCAAAAATAAAGTCCGAATGAGCAACTGGCAAAAAATTTAATTGAATTTGTGTGCCCTTGCCAATCCCCTGCCCCAAAAGTCCACCCGAGCCAACAGTAATTTTTGCTTGAGTTACATTATAACCAGACCCATAAGGATCTGCCGCCGGATTAATGAAAGTATAAATTCTTTGTTTTTGATAAGGTTTCAAAAAATGCCAACCAACCGGCATCGCCAAAATTAATCCAACCAAAATAACAGCCAAAATAGCTTTTTTAATATTGGAGAAAAATAACAAGGAAATAAGACCACAAAAAATTACCATCGCCGTACCAAAATCTGGTTGTTGTAAAACAAGAACAACTGGTAAAATAACAACCCCAAAAGCTAAAAGAATATGTCTTAATTTAAAATCTTGATGATTTTCAGCAAAAATTCTTGCCAAAATAAGAACAATAATTAACTTACCAATTTCTGACGGTTGAAGTTGAAAAATTTTAAGATCAATCCAACGAGCAGCCCCAAAAGTTTTGTCGCCAAAAAGTAAAACTAATACTAATAAAATTATTAAAATTAAATATAAAAACAGAGAGAAATTTCGTAAATTTCTATAATCAAAAAATGTCAAAAGAATTGCGCCAATAAAACCCAAAGCAGCATAAGCTATTTGATAAAAGAAAAAAAATGGTCTAGTGGAATAAGTGACTGAGAAAATAATAACTATACCAAATATCGATAATAAAAGAGGCGCTGCAAAAAGCGCCCAATCAATCCCCCACGGAAGACGAAATTTTCTGGAACTCATTTATTAATTCCTAACCAAATTTTTTTACCAGCAAGTTCAAATTCACCAGCCGATATTACTTCCTCTTGACGAATATTTTCCAATTGGGTATTAGTGCTTTGAGTAATTTCATTATTAAATTTTGCGATTATTTTTTCAAGTTCTTCGTCTGCTTTGTAAAAAAGATTAGCTTTTTGACCAGCAATAAGACCTGCGCGTTTGCGTAAGTCTTGAATTAAACGAACCAAATCTCGCATTGTTCCATAAGCTTTCAGTTCTTGCGTGATAACAGTGTCAAGCTTAACTTCTTTTCCTTCTACTACCTCAAAAACATTAAGTTCTTCTTTCAAAATTGTTTTTAAGTCACTGCCTAATTTAGCTGTAATTTCAATTTTATTTAATGGTTGACGAAGACGAATTCCATTTTCAGATCTAATGGCATGACCGACTTCAGCAGTCTCGCGAACTTGTTGCATATCGTTTAGTAACTTCTCATCTACCTCTTCTATTTTTGGCCAATCACAAAGGTGGACTGATTCTGGATCGTTAGAGTTTTTAAGACTTTGATAAATATCTTCTGACAAAAATGGCATAAACGGAGAAAGAAGTTTTAGAGTTTGCAAAATAACGTTATGCAAAGTTTCGTAAAATTCTGGACCTTTTCTATTACGACTTCTTCTTAAATACCAAGTTGACAGATCATTAATAATAAATGTTTCAATAATTCTTGCTGCTTGCTGTGGATGATATTTATCTAAATTCTTTGTTACTTCAGCAGTGACCTGATTTAATCTAGCCATTATCCATTTGTCTAGTACATTTTTAGAAATTAATCCCGAAGGTTGCCAGTTATCAATATTGGCATAAGTAACAAAAAATTGACAAACGTTTCTAAATATTAGAACAAAACGACGATAAATTTCCGTTCCTTGAGCATAACCAAAATTTAGATTTTCGTAAGGATTAGAAGTGACAAACATCCAACGCATAATGTCAACGCCCATTTTTTCGGCAGCATCCTCAAACCAAATAGCGTTACCTTTTGATTTGTGCATCTCTTCGCCCTTTTCATCTTTCACTGAAGCGTATCCTAAAACATTTTTAAAGGGAGTGCTATCTTCCAAAACTGTTGCCATGGCAATTAATGAATAAAACCAATTTTTAAATTGACCAGGAAATGATTCACAAATAAATTCTGCCGGATACCAACTTTGCCAATAATTTTTGTCTTCAAAGTATTTCAAAGTTGAAAAAGGAACAATACCAGCATCTAACCAAGGATTGCCAACATCTAGAATACGGGAAATTGTTTTTCCACATTTTGAACATTTAATTTTCACACCATCAATCCATGGACGATGAGGAGTTTTTCCTTCGAATTCTTGCCAGCCCTCAACCGCTTTTTCTTTTAGCTCTTCATAGGAGCCAATAACTTCAAAATTGCCGCAAGAACATTCATAGATTGGCAAAGCTAATCCCCAATATCTTTTTTTAGAAATCAGCCAATCTTGCATATTATTTAGCCAATCAAGTTCTCTATCTAATCCAAAAGATGGCAACCATTTTATTTTTTTAGTTACTTCAATCATTGGTTCGCGAAGCTTGTCCATAGAAATATACCATTCATCAACTACTCGCCAAACCAATTCTTCCTTGCAACGCCAACAAGTTGGGTAACGGTGAGAATAATCCTCTACCTTGTAAAGATATTTTCCACCCTCACTATCTTTTAAATAATTTAGAATTATTTCTGGATTTTCTTTAGCGTTACCCCCAGAAAAATCACCTAAACCCTCTAAATAAGAGGCATCGCCACTAATAACATCGATGGTTGGTAGGTTATTAACTTTACCTAATTTAAAATCTTCCGAGCCAGCCCCTGGAGCGATGTGAACAATCCCCGTTCCTTCATCAGCAGTCACTAAATCCTTAGCTTCAATAACCACATGGAATGGTTTTTGTTCCGACTCTGATGCTTTTTTAACTCTCTCTAAATCATCGAAAGGTCCTTTGTATTTTAATCCCAAAAGTTCTTGACCTTGATATTCTTTTTCTAATTCGTATCCGTCTTCTAAGATTTTTTCTGCCAAACTTTTTAGAAGAATTAAACTCTCGTCATTTTTTTGATAAAGACCATAGGTGAATTCTGGATTAATAGCAATTGCCACGTTGGCAGGAATTGTCCACGGCGTGGTTGTCCAAACCAAAAAATAAGTGTTTTCAAAACTTCCGGAAATAATTGGCAATTTAAAATAAACTGCCTTATGAGTAATTTGCTTGTATTCCTCAGTTAATATTTCATGTTGAGAAATTGCTGTTCCGCAACGAGGACACCATGGAACACTGTCTTTTCCTTTGTAGAGATAGCCTTTTTCAAAACAAACTTTCAAAAAATGCCAAATCGAGTAATTGTTTTCCTCCGACATTGTATAGTAAGAATTTTCCCAGTCCATCCATTGTCCGAGTCTGATTGATTGATCCGTCTGAATTTTAGAATATTTTAGAACTCTTTCTTTACAAAGATTAACGAATTTTTCAATGCCGTAACTTTCAATATCTTTTTTGGTCTTAAAACCTAATTCTTTTTCAACTTCAACCTCAACCCACAAACCTTGGCAATCAAAACCATTCTGATACCTCTCATCAAAACCTTGCATGGCTTTATAACGCTGGAAAAGATCTTTATAAGTTCTACCCCAAGCGTGATGAACACCCATCGGATTATTAGCAGTAATCGGCCCATCTAAAAATGACCATTTTTCTTTACCTTTATTTTTTTCTACTAATTTCTCAAAGATCTTTCTTTCTTGCCAAAAATTGAGAATTTCGTGTTCCGCTTCGACTAAATTTTGGGTTGGTTTAATTTCCTTAAATGGCATTTTATTCCTTTTTATCAATCGCTAAATTAACCAGCTTATCTGCTTTCTTATTTTGCTCACGAGGAATATGACAAAATGTTACCTTTCCTCCTAATTTTATTACAAGGTCGCGAATTTGCCAAAAAAGAGGCTTTAGGCCCTCATTTTTAAGTTTGTACCTTTGATTAAGTTGCTCTACCACCAACTGTGAATCTAAGAAAAACTCAACCTCTAATAACACCTTAGAGGTGTCGTTGACGTCGTAGTTAGCAATTAACCAATTCAAAGCTTCTACGACAGCTCTGTATTCTGCTTGATTATTAGTTGCTACGCCAATATATTTGGAAATTTCTGCTAAGTTTTCTACTTTGTCTTTTTCGTTTTGTGCTTGAATTACACAACCAATGCCCGCTGGCCCAGGATTTCCCCGCGCCCCGCCATCAGAGTAAACAATTATTTTCATATAGATATTGTATCAGAAAAATCTAAACTTGACAAAGATTATTTAATCGCAAAAGGTGTCAGCATCATCACTGTGAAGATATGTATCAGCAGTTCCACCAATAACATAGTAGCAAGATACACCAGCATTTTTATTACTAACATCTTCTACTCGAGTACGAATATAATAACTAGCATTTGTTGTGTATATTTCATACCTATACTTAGTACTGTTAATAGGATCTTTTGGCATTGGATAAAGATAAGATTTTAATTCAGTTGATAATGTAGCCCACTGTGCATGGCCATCGTATACCCACGTAGCATGGACTGGATACGCCCCTTTTGAATCCTTATACATTTCAAGCGCTAATTGAATCGTACTTAAATCAGCCTTTCTTTTACCATCTCTGGCACTTTGTCTTGATTTAGAAACGCTTACTAAAACTAAACTAGCCAAAACAACAATAATTGCTACCACTAACAAAAGTTCAATAAGTGTAAAACCGCGCTTTTTAGAAAAATATTTCATATTCGCTCCTTAATCCTTATCTTAAATTTTTTAACAATGTTTTTAATTCCACTTTTTCCGTTCTTGTCCCCTCTGGCCATGTAACTGTTACAATAGCTGTCGTGGCAGTAGCAACTTGTTTGTTCTGCGAAAACCAAAGCCAAATATGTGACGAAGGTGGCGGCGCCATTGCTTTAACTGGTTTAAAAATTACTAGTACGTCTAGAAAAGTCAAGAGAGAAAATATTACCAAAAGCCAGATTCCTTTAGATTTCATATTTATCCTTTCTATTTATTGGGAGCAGTAATACCACTGCCATCATAACTATATGTTTTTTGATTCTTTTTAAACGCTTCCGACATGGCCTTTAATCTTTTATGCTGAACAGTTTCTGGAGAAAATTTATCCGCTTGATAAGACAGCTTGACGCTTAAAAGATAATTACCAACTTTAGGGATCTTATATAAATAACCGCTATTTTCTAAAGAAAAAGTTAAAAATAAAAACGAAATGATAAAAATAATTAAATAAGTCTTATTTTTCATAATACAACTTTACTAAATTGAACCAGTAACTTGCCAACCAGCCACTTCGCCCTCTTCTATTTCGGTCCATACCCATAAGAGTAATTCGTCTTGCGTAAAATCAATCCGATCGCTACTGGGGTAAACAGGAAAACCACCAGCAACAGGATCTTGACCAAATCGCAGCCATCTCATACATCTGCTTTGATTAACACTATCGCAGGCACCTTCGTCCGCATCAGGGTTAACGTAAATCTGATATTCTAACGATGTTTTGTCGGAAGTCAACCTAGCATTACCAGTAAACACCCAAAGAGTATGGTCTTCTCCGCCCGTAGGACCTCCTTTAGCAATAGTTTTAAAATGATAATTTGTTCCGCTAACAGAAGACGGTGACCAAGATTCAGTAAAATTAGTGCTTCCCACACTGCCGCTTACACTCCATTTAACTACCGTTGCTGGCGTACCAGAAATTCTACTATTTGCATCACTGAAAGAACATATTCCTGATGCATGTGTCATTGTGCTATTACATCGAAAACGCCAATTCTTGTCATTACTATCTACAAAATAATTTTGATAATCAGAATCATACGTTGGTGTCCATGTTTGTGTATATGTTGTAGCAGCGTTAGCAGTATTGTTTTTATCTATCAATAAAAAACCAGCTGATGTTACAAAAACACCACTTAAAAACAAAATAACAATTTGAAACAGACTAAATCGATTTTTAAGTTTTTTCAACATATTTCTTCTCCTTTTTAAAGTGTAGTTTTTTAAGGAATCGTGATTGTTCTAGTAAAGCTAACTCCGTTTAACGGTATTACTTGACTAGCACCCGAAACAAGACTTCCACTGGTATTAATTGTATACGAACCAGGCGTTAGCGCGCCACCAGTCATTAACTGTGCATTATAAGCAGCACGAACAGCACTAATCCCCTCTTGAGCCAAAGCGGTTGCTTGAAGTTTATGTTTATTGACTCCCGCTGAACCTATAAATTGTTTCTCAACACCAATAGCAGCAACACCAACCATTACTAAAATAGCCGTTGCAATTAAGATTTCGATCAGTGTAAAACCTTTTAGATTTTTGATTTTCAACATGTATCCTCCAAATAAATTTTTAATTCTTAATTCATAATTCTAAATTTACTGTGATGGTCCTGTTTGGTAAGTTGTTAAATAATCTTTACTGTGATCCGTACCAATACGTACAGGATTACCACCAGAATCAACTCCCATAATCGGCGTATCTACATGGGTAACCGTCGCTTTTAAAGTGATTTTACTTCCCTTGTAATAGCCAACACCTTCGATCGTGGTTACAGAACCAGTAGTACAAATTCTATAGTCGTATCTACCCTCAACCGTATCAGTAAGTGCTGGCGGTGGAGAAAGATTAACAGATGGCGATGTCGCTGGTGTAACATTTGGGTTAACTCTAAATACTTTTGAAGGTGTTCCACAAGCAGATGCAGGATCTGTTATTGCTGGTACGGGATAAGCAGTGCCAATCTGGTCTTTATAACTTACAAAACCATCGTCAACTCCCGCTTGAGCCAACTGATAAGCTTGGACTGAATAATTCGACTTTTGAGAAAGACGAAGATCAGTCATACCAGTTAACCACGTTGCCGAAACGGTAATTAAAAGCAAAACAATAAAAAGAAGAGTGTAGATTAATGCAAAGCCGGAAGAATATAATTTAAAATGAAATATGTTTTTCATATTTATTGTGCCTGCAACCTTTTTATTGTTTGATAATCTATCGTATAAGAAGTTTGAAGATTGATTTGATTGTCGCTAGCATACTTTGCGTCAGCATCTTCAGCATTAACAACAATTTTTAAATAAGGTGATGTTGTGGAAGTCGGTGTAACTTCATTAGCCAAAGTAAAAGTTAAACCCGTAATTTTAACACTTGATCCGGTTAATTTCTTGGTTAAACCACTTGCTACTGGCCAAGAGCTTGGGCAACTACCTTCTAACATAGATAAACTATCACCATTTTCACCAAAAAAAGTACATCTTGTACCCGATCCAGTAGTTGTTGCAATTCCTAAAATATTATTTTTTACTTTTAATCCATAAATCGTATCTGTACCAACGGCAACCTTTTGGTTGGCATTATTTATTTTTTCGGAAATTATATCTGAAGCGCTTCTTACATCATTAGTTAGTATTTTTGTTCGAGCAGATTTTGTTGAACCGGCAGCCAAATTAACAAAAGAAGAAGCAATCAAAAAAAGAATCATAAAAACAAAAACTGCCATAAGCATCTCTATGAGAGTAAACCCTTGCATATTTCTTCGTAAATTAAATTTAGTCTTTCTCATGAGTCTCCTTTATAATTGGGTAATTGTTATCAAGCCAGTTAAAACATCGTCTGTAACTTGATAAGAATCATTACCATTGGACACACGAATACCTATTGATGCGGCAGCAGCTGGATTAGTGTTAGTTATTTGACCAATACTCAAAGTAGAAGAACTTGAAGTATTGAAGCTGAAATAATCACAAGGATTTGCACTGAAACAACCTGTTGTAAGATGTGTCATGCTACCATTAGCCGTGACCGAAATTCCGCCAGGAATACTAAATTTTGGTGAACTCATTTCACCTAAATTGCTATTACTGGCGTTTACTTTGTACAACCTTACACCACTCGTGCTAATTTCCAATCTCAATTTTGCCACACCAAAACTTGTATCATCGGGACTCGTTGCCTCTGCACGCGCTTCGGTTAAGAAACTCTCTAAATTTTCAGCAGTTGTTTTGACTTGCCTGCGACTTCGTGAAGCGGAAATTCCAACAATAGAAGTAACTGTAATAATGACGACAATGACGATAACAACCATCAATTCAATTAAAGTAAAACCTTTTTTCATAAAACCCTAATTTTTATAATCCAAACCTCAAAAGATAAATATTTAATAAATTATTTCCCCAAAAAAGCGCAATAAAAGTTGCCAGGACTAAAAATGGCCCAAACGGCACAGCATCTTTTAAAGTTTTTTTCTTAGTCGCCATTAGAACCAAACTAAATAATGATCCCAAAAGAAAAGCTAAAAACAGTGCGACAATAATATTCGGGTAACCTAAAATCAGGCCCATGAGCCCTGCTAACAAAACATCGCCAACCCCCATCCATTTCTGCTTTGATACAACTACTAAAAATCCAAAAAAACCTACACCAATTAATAAACCATAAATATAAGTTAACCAAGAATTTAAATCTGGTAGACTTTGAATTTGCCACAAGCTATAAACAATTAAACCTGAAGCGAAAATCGCCGCTGAGTAAATTAAAATATCTGGAATTTCTAAATGCAACCAGTCATAAGTTGCAACAACAATTAAGAGAGAGGAAATAATCGCTAAAAGCGTTCCTTCAATCGAAAGACCATATTGCCAATAAATAAGAACGAATATTAAGGCAGTTACCGCTTCAACGATTGGATATTGAATCGAGATTGTTTTTTTACACACTCGGCAACGACCCGCTAAAATAATATAAGAAAAAAATGGTACCAAATCATACCAAGGAAGATTTTTTTTGCAATGTGGGCAACGAGAACGAGTTTTAATAATGCTTTCAATATCGTCAAACCTTAACACGACAACGTTTAAAAACGATCCTACTGAAAGACCAAAAAAAGCAACTAAGACTATGATTATAAATTGAAAAGTATTCATCAACACCTCTCCTTACTTTTATATTACTACAATTAAATTTTAAAAGCCAAAAGTTAAGATACGTTACAGCGCTCTCCATGCCCATTCCTGGGTAGCTGTATTACTTCCTTTTGTAGCCACTGCCTTTATGGTATAAACCTTAGCATCACCAGTGTAACGAGTACAGGTACGCCTCGAGGAAAGACCAGCAGTCGTTGGTGTGCCACAATTAGCAGATGGCTCAACACTCCAGGCTACACTGTCCGGAGCAGTGTTGAAATAAGCGTAAAAAGTAACCGAAGAAGTGTAGCTCAAACTTGAAGTTAAAGGATTACTCGGATACGCACTAGTTACAAAAAATAAATTTGCGCCGGAATCAAAATCACAACCAGTTGTTCCGCAAGAAGCAATTTGTTCAGTTCCACAATTACTGGCAAAGCAACGAGCACGTACGGCAGTTGAATCACCACTACCACTAGTAACAGTAATCCAGCTCCATTTATTTTTTGAAGCTATATCAGGATACCTTACATCAGTAATTGTATGCTGTGTTTGATTAGGTGGCGGATCGTAACAAATATAAGCATTCGTTCCAGCATTTCCCGCTGTTCCACCCCCATAAATACACAACGACAAAGCCGACGAAACACTCGATAAAGAAGCTTTTGCTGAAGCAATTCTTGCCTTTCTCCTCGAGTCACCCAACGCAACGATTATCATCGCCGCTAAAATACCAATAATAGCAACTGCTACTAAAAGTTCAATTAAAGTAAAACCTCTCCGCTTCACTACGGGCAAGCCTTTATTTTGCAATTTGTCTCCTCAAATCTAATCTCAACACTTAACTAAATCGAATTTTATATTAATTACGGAGTTTTCCATAACCATTCTTGCGTAACCGTGTTACCATTTTTTGTAGCCACTGCTTTTACGGTATAGGCGGTCGTATTACCAACAGGCCGAGTGCATGTATATGCTGCTGGTGGATTACCAAATGCCATACAGCTACTAAGTGACGGTTGTATACTCCAACTTATTTGTTGGGGAGGATCATTAAAATAAACTCTAAACGTTACTGCGTAAGTTGCAGATGTAATATACGGATTATTATACGGAAATGCCGCACTTATAAAAAATAAATTTGTGCCAGAAGTGCTAGAATTAAAAGTGCAACCAGTCAATCCGCAAGAAGCAGATTGATCAACACCACAATTAAAATAACGGCAATAAGAACGTATCGTAACAGAATCACCGCTTCCATTAGGAGCAGAAATCCAGCCCCAACGAGAAGAAGTTAAATTAGGATATACAGCATCAGTAATTGTTGTTGAACTGCAAATATAACCATTATTTGTTGCGCTCCTTATGGTTCCACCACCATAAACACACATAGCCATGGCTCCCGACACGCTAGACAGAGAGGATTTCCCGGAAGCAATTCTTGATCTCTTTCTTGAATCACCCAATGCAACAATTATCATCGCCGCTAGAATGCCAATAATAGCGATGACCACCAAAAGTTCAATCAAAGTAAAACCTCTCCGCTTCGCTACGAGCAAGCCTTTATTTCGCAACATCTCTCCTTAAAATTCAACACATAACGCCGAATTTCTTCGACGACTAAGGGATCACCCCTCGGTGACCCCAGTAGAACTCCTTTCTTAAAAACGAACTCCGTTCTGTTATTTAAGAAGTGTCGTCTACGGGGTCTGCCGACAAAGCAAGGCATATGCCAAGTCTGCTTTGTCGATTTCTCTTCTTTCTCATCTCTTATTTCTTAAAACTTCTATCCGAGAGGTGATCTACTTAGACTACGGTGTAAAAGTGCAACCAGTAGTGCCACAAGAGGCACCCTGAAGTGCTCCACAAGTCGCTGCAACACAGCTAGCTGCAACGGTTACGTTGTCAGCAGTACCATTTGCAACTGCGCCCCAAACCCAACCTGCAGATGCTGCAATATCGGGATAAGTCGCTGTTTCACCGGTACAAACTGCATTACCACCAGCGACGGCTGGCGTATTAACAGAAATGTTCGAATCTCGACAAATTGCCAAAGCTGCTGGGATTCCTGATAATGAACCTTTGCCAGAAGCAATTTTGGCTTTTTGTCTGGCACTACTTAATGCCACTAAAATCATAGCCGCTAAAATACCGATGATAGCAATAACCACCAAAAGCTCGATTAAAGTAAAACCTTTTTTCCTTGTCATAAAAATCTCCTTTTTTTATAAATTATTTCTCGATTAGATCGACCACTTCTAATGCTAATCTTTCAAGATTTATTTAATTACGCTTGTTAATGAATATATTGGATACAAAATCGAATATAAAACAAATGCCACTCCTATACCAATCACAACAATTGTTATTGGCTCAATCAAGCTAGAAATGGTTTTAATTTTAGTGTCCGTCTCGTCTTCATAGTAATCAGCAACTTTCCCCAAAAGCATTTCCATTCTTCCGGTCTGCTCACCGATCATAATCATTTGAGTTGTTAAAATGGTAAAATCTTTTTCCTTCTCTAAAGGTACAGACATTGGAATACCTCGCTCTACTTGCAAAATAACATTTTTCAAAATTTTCGTATAGATACGATTGTTCATAATTGCCATTGTAATCTTGATAGATTCAATAATCGGCACACCTGCTTGCATTAACATCGCCATAGTCCTGGCAAAACGAGACATATTAATATCATAAGAAACATAATTAATAAGTGGCGCTTTTAATTTGATTGTATCCCACCACCAACGACCACGTTCAGTTTTACGAAAAACAAGAACAATGCTTATGACTAAGATTACTAAAATAATTAAAACCAACCACCAATAAAGAACTAAAAAATCCGATGTAGCCATAACTACCTTTGTGGCAAATGGCAATTCTGCCCCAGCATCCGCAAAAACTGTTTTTAAGGTAGGAACAACTTTGACCATCATCACAACTACGACACCAACCATTGCGACGACAATAAATATAGGATAAGCCAAAGCAGATTTTATTTTACTAGCAAAGCTTTGAAAGAGCTCCATTTGGTCAGCCAAATGAGTTAAAACGCTATCTAATTTACCCAAAGTTTCCCCAGAACGAACAACGGCAATATAAAAACTATCAAAATATCTTGGAAATTGGCCTAAAGATTCCGAAAGAGCTTTTCCTGCTAAAATATCTTGATAAACTTTATCCAAAACTTTTTGAAAAGTAGGATTTTTGGTTTGCATTCGAAGTAATCGAATACAGTTATCGACTGCCAGCCCTGCCGAGACCATAACAGCTAACTGTCTGGTGAAAAAGACTTTTTCTTTATTAGTTATCCTAGCAAAAATAACAACATTTTTACTTTTTTTTGCCATCCCACTCCTTTTTGAAAATATATTTTATATAAAAATTATTTAATTAATAATTCGCGAAATCGCAACCGTTTGTGTTACAAGTAGCCCTATATCCCGTAGGTGTGCCGCCACACATGGCTTTTGGACACGTAACAGTGAAAGATACATCGTCACCAGATGAAGTAAGTGTACCATACGTCCAACCTTTTGAAGTTAAATCTGGATATGTGGCATCGGCAATAAATTGATGACTTGCGTCGCAAATAAGCCTACTATTAGCAGTATTTGGAGGCGACTGAACAGTGCCTCCCTTATCAAGACAAGAAACCATAGCTGGCGGAATAGAAGCAATTGAAGATTGACCAGCTGTTAATCTGGCTTTTTTTCTAGTATCGCCTATAGCCACAATTACCATTGATGATAAAATAGCGATCACAACAACAACTATTAATAATTCAATAAGAGTAAAACCCTTTGATTCACTTTGCTTACTCAGGGCAGGCTCTTTCTTAAACATCTTACCTCTTTTCAACTACTTAATTTAAATATACTGGATTGCGTAAAACAAAACAACAATCACAAATCTCTAATAAACCATCATCTTGAAAGCTTTGGGATCAAGTGCCCAAGCTAAAGCATTGTCAATTGTAATTTCACCCTTAGAAACCAGTTCAGCCAAAACTTTATCCATAGAAATCATTCCTTCAGAGGCTGATGTTTGAATAATGTTAGGTAACTGATGGGTTTTACCTTCGCGGATGGTTGAACGAACAGCAGAATTCGCCACCATAATTTCACAAGCAATTGTTCTACCACCTGAAGTTTTAGGTAGCAATCTTTGTGAGACTACCCCTAATAAAACATTAGCTAACTGCATTCGAACTTGTTGCTGTTGATGAGGTGGAAAAACGTTAATTATACGATCGGCAGTTTGAGAGGCCGAATTAGTGTGCAAAGTTGTAAAAACTAAGTGACCAGTTTCCGCCAAAGTCAAAGCTGCATCGATTGTCTCCAAATCACGCATTTCACCGATTAGAATAACGTTTGGGTCTTCACGAAGAGCACTGCGAAGAGCCCTTGCAAAAGAATTGGTATCAGAACCAACTTCTCTTTGAGAAATAATTGATTTTTTATGTTCAAAAACATATTCAATTGGATCTTCGATTGTTACGATGTGTTCACTGCGAGTCTCGTTAATACGATTAATAAGAGCAGCCAATGTTGTTGATTTGCCGTGACCAGTCGGACCAGTGATCACTAAAAAACCTTGACTGGGAGCGGTAAATTTTTCCAAAATTGGCGGAAGGTTTAACTCGGAAAGGCCTTTAATCATTTTTGGAATGAAACGAAGAGAGGCAGCAAAGTTGCCTTTTTGGAAATAAGCATTAGTACGAAAACGAGTATCATGATAACCAAAAGAGAAATCGAGTTCTTTTTGAGTTCTTAAATGTTCTAACTGTTCAGGAGTCATAAAGGACTGAATCAGCCTTGTGACGTGCTCAGGCATAAGGACTCCTTCATCCGGAACAGTTGAAAGCCGTCCATCAATTCTAAGAACCGGTGGGACACCAACTGTTAGATGAAGATCTGATGCTTTATGTTGGATTGCTAAATCCAAAAGTTTTTTCATTTGTGGATCTAAAGTTTGTTGCATAATACCCTCCTACTACAATAATAATTTGAAATTTGAAATTTTAAATTGAAAATTCTCACACCGTTATCACTCTCATGACTTCATTAACCGTTGTTAAACCTTTCAAAGCTTTTATTAAACCATCTTGTTTCATAGTTACCATACCTTCTTTAATGGCTTGATCTCTAATCACTGATGATGGTTTTTTTTCTAAAACTAATTCTTCTATTCTTTGCGACATTGTCAAAACTTCAAAAATGCCAAGTCTTCCTTTATAGCCTAATTCACATTCACTACAACCCGCTCCTTCAAAGAATTGGTACGGTTTGGGTAAATTAAAACCTTCAAGTTCTTTTTCAATTTGTTTAAAAATTGGTTCTGGAATATGTGCTTGTCTTTTACATTTCGGACAAAGTTTTCTTACCAATCTTTGACCGATAATAGCATTGATAAGTGAAGTAATAAAAAACGGCTCAACCCCCATATCTGTCAATCTTGGAAGAGCACCGGCAGCATCGTTGGTATGAAGTGTTGATAAAACTAAGTGACCAGTTAAAGCGGCGTGAGTAGATAAAGCTGCCGTTTCGCCATCTCGAATCTCACCAACCATGATGATGTTTGGATCTTGTCGCAAGATACTTCTTAAACCATTAGCGAAAGTAAAACCAATTTTCGGTCTAATTTGACATTGGTTAACACCTGCCATTTCGTACTCAACCGGATCTTCGAGAGTAACAATATTAACCGAAGCATTAGAAATACGTGTCAAAATAGCATATAAAGTAGTTGATTTACCAGATCCAGTAGGACCCGTCGAAAGAATAATACCGTAAGGTTTATTCATATTTTCCAAAAGAAGTTTCAATCCCCTACCCGTCACCCCCAATTCTTCTAAAGTATATAAATGGGCTGATTTATCTAAAAGCCTCATGGCAATTTTTTCGCCATGAACAGTTGGTAGTGTTGAAATTCTAAGGTCAATTGCGTGTCCTGTAGCAATACAATCAAAACGACCATCTTGAGGAATTCTGGTTTCGTCAATTTTCAATTTAGATAAAATTTTTACACGGGAAATAATTGCTGGCTGTAATTCTGTCGATAATTTAATAATATCCCGCAATATACCATCAACACGAAACCGAATTCTAACATTTTTTTCCGTTGCTTCAATATGAATATCTGAAGCCTTCTTTGCCACCGCTAAAGCAACTGTGGCAGCAACAATTTTTGGAACGTTCCCAGTTTCGGCAATTTTTTGAAGATCAGAAACTTCTTTAACAGATGTTCCTAAATATTTATCAAGGTCATTTTCTACTGGCACTATTAATTGATTTTTACTTGGCCCCTGAACTTCCGGAGTTTCTTCGGGTTGTTTTTGGACCGGTGAAATTGGTTTTTCTAATGGTTTTTGAACTTGAGGAGGTATGGGTTTTATCTCTTCTTGCTTTATTTCTTCTTGTGGTTTTACTTGAGGCTGATTTTGAACCGGTGCTTGAGGTTGAGGTGATACAGGCGGCGGAACAATTTTTTCCACTGAACGAATTTCTGGAGTAGGTGTCGGTTGCGGTGGTGGTGGCGTTGGCTTTGGTACCGGCTTAGATGCCTCTGGGTTATAAAAACGCATCGCTCTTTGAACTTCTGAAGGAGTTACTTTATATTCTTCAATAGTAATGTCGTTTTTAGTTTTAACAAAATCTAAAATTTCTCTAACTTTTTTATCTTCAGGATCAGCAACAGCAACTCTAATAAAAGAAGAGTTGGGAGCTTCAAAAACAACCATATTATATTTTTGAGCAATATTTTCTGGAAATTTAGTGATTACTTCGTAAGGAATAATAATTTTATCTAATTCAATCGTTTTAAAATCAGTTTTTTGAAAATTAGCAACTGGCATTGTTGGTTCCTTCATTTGATTGCCAGAAGGAATAGTTTGACGCTTGGAAATTGCTGCTAAAAAATCACCCATTGTTGTAACGGCCAATTCAATTTTAAAACCTTTTTGTTTTTCTAAATTTGCAATAACTTCCTGTAAGTTACTAGTTAATTTTACTGGTTCAGCGATTGCGATTCTAACAACCTTTAAGCCATTGCTCTCTGTTTCTTTCTCAGCTTGGTAAGCAATAATTTTGTAATTTCTAGCTAAATCTTCGGGAATAAAATTTAAGAGATCTTGAGAAATTTGAAAATCAGCCAAATGTACGTATGGCAAACTATAGAGACCAGCATAACCTCGGGCAATATCCTCGGAAGAAACTATGTGTTCCGACTGGAGTTTTTCTTCCATTTCTAAATTAGAAAGATTCCGCCAATTAGGATCAATGCCGGTTTTTATCTTCCCTTGTTGGATTAAAACATCAATTAGTTTCTGGTTCTTATCAACCACCAAAACTCCCTCCTTAAAGGAGAACGTGTGCTAAAATAATATCTATTTCTACTATATATAATTAAACAAAATGTCGCAATGGCAGAACGTAGCGAGATGTTTAAATTATACCAAAATACCAAAAGTAAGGCTAATCAAAAAAACAGACCCAAACCACTTTAATAGCTTGGATCTGTTTTTATTGGCAGGGCATTATGGACGATGTTCAAACTTATTTACAAGCTAATTTTATCTAGCAATTACTCATCCCGCATTTACTCAAGAAGATCTTTTTGTTCTTCAATTATCTGGTCGTAGTTTTCCGGCAAACTTGATTTCGGCACGACAGAAAAAGTAATCTTATTTTTACCTTCAATGGTCGAAACATTTATGTTACCTACTTGATCACCAGCCGAGATGCTAATGAGATTAGGATTCATTATTTGAACCGTCCAACCGTTTTTAGGCAATTGTTCATTGAACCAAGCAGTGATTTTTTCTGCCGAATCAGCAGTGTTGGCGCCGTAGCTTGAGCCATCCGGACCGGTTGTAAAAGAGTCATAAGTAGCGTCGGGATAAACAGGGATGTTCTTTGGAAAATTGGCGGGCTTCACAGCAGTACCATTTTCGCCTACACTCATTGTATTACCATCCGGGCCGATAGTCACTTTTGACCGATAACTAAACCAGTAATAGGCGCCGCTGCCAATCAAAAGAACGGCGATGACTACGACAACAATTATCCAGAATTTAGAGTTTCCTTGCTGTGAGTTTGTGTCCATAGGTATCCTCCTTTTAATATTTTTTATTCTATTTTAATGATATCACAAACTTTTATTTTGTTATAAAGATTAAAAGCCAAAGACAGATAGATAACCTCACAAAAATGAGATTAAGAGAACTTATTAATGACGATGGAATATAAACAACAAAAAAGTGAATTAATCAGAAAAAGAAACATTCTTTAGGAAAAATTAAATAATACTAAACTTAGAATAAAAAAACAAATACTTTAAACTATTGGCCCAAACTTCATCTTAAAAAACAAAAAGCTCTACTTTGAACCAGTAAAGCCCTTTGTTTTTATATCAAATAGACCTAAAAATGCAAGTTGGCAGGAGCTGAGGGAATCGAACCCCCAACAAGGGTTTTGGAGACCCCCGTTATACCATTTAACTAAGCTCCCATTCCCCTCTTTAACTATACCTCTACTTTTTTGCTTTAGAAATTTTGGCTTCTTTGTGAGCTGTGTGCTTGCGACATTTTTTACAAAATTTCTCTAATTGTAGTTTTTCTTTATTTCCACCAGTTGCCGATGTTGGATTTTTAGAAGTTGTGTAATTTCTTGATTTACACTCGGTGCATTCTAATTGAAATAAAATTGATTTTGATTTAGCCATTTTTTTCTTCTTTCTTTTTTTCTTATCTCTATTTTCTTAATTTGGAGCCGACGAGAGGATTTGAACCTCCGACCTGCTGTTTACAAAACAGATGCTCTACCACTGAGCTACGTCGGCTTGGAGCCCGGAATCGGATTTGAACCGACGACCTACTCCTTACCATGGAGTTGCTCTACCACTGAGCTATCCGGGCTCAGAATTGGTGCCGGGTGAGAGATTTGCACTCCCGAAGCCATAAAGGCGCCTGATTTACAGTCAGGTGCGATTGACTACTCCGCCAACCCGGCATACTTAAAATACCCCCGTCTAATGTAATTTTAGCACTTGCAGAAGATTTTCTCAACCCTTTGGGGATTTCTTTTTCTCTTTTTCATACAACTTTTGAACTTTTTCCAAAAGTTTTTTATACTTGCTATTTTTACGATCAAGATTTAAAGCCTTTTTAAAAGATTCTGTTGCTTTAAAATAATCTTTAAGACCCATAAATGCTAATCCTAAATTAACATGACGAGAAGCTAATTCTGGCTCTAATTTAGCAGCCTGTAAAAAAGCGTCTTTGGCATCGTAAAAATTTTTCTGTTCTAAATATATTGCCCCTAAACGAGAGTAAACTTTCGCATTATCCGGGTCTAAGGCAGCAACTTTGATATATAAGCTCTCTGCCTTTTGAAAATCTTTAGATTCAAAAGCATCATCAGCTTGAGCAATCATGCCATACAAGCTAACTTCTTCGTCAGTTACTCCTTTTGATTCCTGCATTACTTTACGAGCATCTGGTAGACGTCTAGCAATGATAATTAAAATTACAACGACAGCAGCAATTATTGATAAATTCCAAATCATTTTTCTCCCTTCAGCTTGCGACGAGCGTTCACTGCGATTTGCCCAATACGAACAGCCGGCTTTTTATCATTTGAACAATTTTTGCAACTTCTTTCTTCAAAAGAAAGACAACACATTGGTTTACCACAACGACCCAAAAGTTTACTTGTATTAATATTTGATAGTTCTTGGTTCTTTGCCATTTTTAAATTTATTTCTTCAGTGTCATTAAGAAACTTAGCGCAACAATACTCTCTCCCACATTTACCAATACCACCAAAATGCTTCGTTTCATCACGAGCGCCAACTTGTTGAAGGCGAATCAATTTTTCGAAAGATTTTGCCATATCTAAAACCAACCCACGAAAATCTACCCGACCATTAGCACTAAAATAAAATGTTAATTTCTTTTGATCAAAAGAAAAATCTGCATCCAAAATCTTCATCGCCAAATTATGCCTTAAAACTTTTTTTTGAGCTTCTTCAATATATTCACGAGCATTATTTTTAAGCTCTAGACACTGTTGACGATCATCTTTTGTCAAAACTCTCAAGATTACACCCTTTCCCTCTTCCGAGTCGGATAAAGAATCAGGTTTTTCTATTACTCTCCCCTCTTCAATGATTTGATCGTTTTCTACCAAAACGAGTTGATTGGGACTTAAAGATGTTGCCTCCCCTTTCGCGTCACAATCATCATAAGAACATATCTTACTAGTAGAGACAAAACGGATATATATTTTTTTCATTTCGTTGTTAATACTCCTCAATATAAACTAAAATTTTAAAACTAGATTTTCTAATAGTAATTTTACAGAAGTATTGGTCAAAAGTAAACTTCTGGCCTTGGAAATACTTGCCAAAGTGCCCCTAGCATCACTACCTTCTAAAAGTTCCAAGCGAATTTCCGCCTCCCATAAATCAATAAACTGGTTCAAATTCTTACCAACAATAATTTCATTAACATAATTAAAACGTTCTGCAACTAACATCTGATTAATTTTTTTTACCGATAAATAGTTTTCTGGAATATTGCTATTTAATTTTTCTCCTTCACGAATTACTTGACAGCGCGAAAGAATAGTTGGTAATATTTTTTCTTTTTTAAACGCTTGTAGAACTAAGATTGCATAGCTAGGAGGTTCTTCTAAAACTTTTAACAAAGAATTAGCCGCTTCGAGTGTCATACTTTCTATTTGAGGCAAAATCACTAATTTTTTAGACGAACTATGGGGTTTTAACTGTAACCAATGAATAAGTTCACGAATATGACTAATTTTAATAGGTGCTTCCTCAACAAAAAAAATATCAGCTGCCTGAATTTGGTAAACCTCTATTAATGCTTTTGGCTCAAAATCGCCAAAAATTAAATAAGCATGGGAAATACTCCCAGTCTTGGCCTGAAGCTTAATATATTTAGAAAATTTACTATCTAAATTCATATACTTTAAAACTACCACAAAACTTGACAAATGGAACTATTTAGTTTATAGTATTTATGGTATGCAATAAAGATTGCATGGGGTCGAACTAACAACTAATATCAAGGGATTTTTTTAATAATATGGATTTACAAGACAAAACTTTAGCGTGCAAAGAATGTTCAAAGGACTTTACTTGGTCAGCTGGTGAACAAAAGTTTTACCAAGACAAAGGACTACAGAACCCACCAGGACGATGTCCTGACTGCCGCAAAAAGCAAAAAGAACAAAAAGCCAATCGGCAAATGTATTCTATTATTTGTAAAGAATGCGGAAAAGAAGGACAAGTACCGTTTGAACCACGTGACCCTAACGACGTCCTCTGTGCTGACTGCTTTGCAAAGTCAAAGAATGCTGGTCAAGATTCTAACGCTTAAGTTATAGAAATTTGATTAATACCAAAAAGAGAGTTTATCCTTTAACGGAAACTCTCTTTTTGTAAACGGTCCTCATACATCGAGTGCACATATTTATACCTTCTTTTTTCTGAATGTTTGGTTTTACAACTCTTTTTGTATGATGGAGCGAATGAGGCCTATTAAAAGCCATTTCTGGCTTTTTGCCGCAAATTTCGCAAATATTCATTTTTCTCCTCTTGCTTGGCTAACAACAAAGTTGTGATAGATTCTTTATTTATGGTATTATATTTGAGTAAATAAGTCAAGCTTATCTTTAAATTATTATGTTAATTTTTAGTCTTATATCCGACCCGTTACAATTTTTAGAGTTTGTTATTGCCTTACTTGTGGCTATCACTATCCACGAAGCCAGTCATGCTTGGGTAGCTAATTTGTATGGTGACCCAACAGCAAAAATGCAAGGACGAATAACTCTTAACCCAATCGCTCACCTTGACCCTTTGGGAACAATTTTTTTATTGCTCGCCGGGTTTGGCTGGGGAAAACCAGTTAATGTTAACCCTAACAATTTCCACAATCCAAAACTAGATAATTTAACTGTTGCACTAGCTGGCCCTATAAGCAATTTGGTCTTGGCAATTATTTTAGGATTAGTTTTAAGATTTGTTAATTTACCAGAAGCGATTGGTCAATTATTTATTATTACAATTTTCTTTAATCTAGTTTTAATGATTTTTAACCTCATACCCATTCCCCCACTGGACGGTTCGAAAATTTTAGGACTTTTCTTAAAAGAAGAAACTTATATTTATTTTCAACAAGTCGGTATTACAATTCTTTTTATTGTTATTATTTTTTCCAGTTTCTTTTATCCAATACTACCAGAATTTATGACAAGAGCGGTTACCTTTTTCTTCACGTTAATCACCGGTAAATCAATATCACTTTAAAAAGAATTTTTAAGATGATAAAATATAAATTACTACACCTTTAATAAGTTGGTGCTTTCTTTATTTAGCTTATGACTGAGCCTATAAGGTAAACAGCCCGGGGATTGGCGCAGTCCGGTAGCGCGCGCGCATGGGGTGCGCGAGGCCAGGAGTTCGAATCTCCTATCCCCGACCAGATAAACTACCTTTTAAAAATAAATATGAATTACGAAATTCAATTTGCAAAAGTAACATCTCTAGGAAAACTCTCTGACCGATTTTTGAGTTCAATGCATACCAAACCGCAAGACTTGACTAAGTCAACGATGGGTGAGGTTTTTTCGTTGATTGAAATTCTTTCACCTTGGCACTCTTCAGCTCAAATTGGTCAAATGGTTATTAATAATTTCTCTAAAGCCTATTATCAAGATGGTAGCACTTCTGATTTAGTTAATTTCGAAACTGCCCTAAAAAAAATTAATGATAATTTAGCTCAAGTTACTCAAAACGGAGAAACAGAATGGATCGGTAAATTAAATGGTGCTCTAGCAACAATTGTTGGTGACAGTTTAATACTTTCCCCTTCCGGGAAAATTGAGGCTTATCTTTTCAGAAATGGCAAAATTGATCATTTAACTCAAGGGTTAAATCAAAAAGTTGAAATTCATCCTCTAAAAACATTTTCAAATGTTGTTTCCGGACAACTTAAGGTTCACGACAAAGTTCTTATTGCCAATAGAAGTCTTTTTGAAAATATTTCCTTAGAATCTTTAAGACAAATTATTACTTTGAATAGCCCTTCAAAAGCCGGCTTGCAAATTGCTAAACTCCTTCGTAAAGCTAAAGTAAGAAATGTTAATTTATTTATTATTGATCTTTTATCAAAAGAAGAAGTAGCCAGTGCTCCATTAAAAGAAACTAG
>Ga0172379_10001083_pt1 | contig 58502 bp, 57 predicted proteins | sample GrowelOW334metaG_FD_119756 | JGI IMG/M metagenome (GOLD analysis project Ga0172379, IMG submission 119756) | Groundwater microbial communities from an aquifer near a municipal landfill in Southern Ontario, Canada - Groundwater well OW334 metaG | ecosystem: Environmental > Aquatic > Deep... | reverse complement strand
CAACAGCTCCCTGGAGCGCGTGGGATAAATTTAAACTAAACTTGATGGGCGAAGCCATTCAGTTATTTTAACATTAAATTTTTAATTAAAAAACACCCGTCACAATGTGACGGGTGTGGATAACTATTTTTAGCGAGGCAAGAAAATTTCGGCAAGAAGAAACAGAATATATATAGAAAGGAAAAATAATCCTTCTTTTTTGGTAATTTTTTGGCCTGTTCTTACAAAGACTAAAAACAGCAAGGATGCCACAATTGTAAAAACTCTGGTAATTAGGAAGGGAGACAAATCCGTAATTTCAAAAGGAGAAATTAAGGCAATAATTCCCAGCACCAAAGTTGCGCAAACAATTACAGAACCCATTAAGTCACCCAAAACCATCCAATTTTCTCCGCGCCTTGCAGAAATAATTGCAAAATAGGCCTCAGGAAAACAGTTTCCCAAACCAACGATTAAAATGCCCACCAGAGAAAGCGAAATCCCCAACTGCACAGAGAAAAATTGCGCAGAATTAATTACAAAGTAAGAGGTTATAAAAAGCAGAGCTAAAAAAATAATAACCTTTGCTAAATTTATTAAAAATCCAAAATACCCCTTTGCCGTATTTTTTGGCCTTCCCCGATAAAACTTTTTAAATCTGTCTTCTTTTGAAAAAAGCCACCATGTATACAAAACAAAAGCTGTAAGAAGAATAACACCGTCAATCCTGTCGAGCTTTCCATCCCAAACTAAAAGTATTGGCAAAATAGCAATTGCCGACGTAAACACCGCGGATTTCTGCACCATCTCGCTTTCAGCCGGCAATGCCCCTGCTCCAAAAAATACCGCAATTGCCATAACCAAAGTTAAGTCAACTAAATTTCCTCCAATAATATCTCCGAAAGCAATTTGTGGCATACCACGCAAAGCAGCGCTTACATCAACAAATAAGTTTGGCAAAGACGCGGCAAATGCCATTACAAAAAACGCGATGATAAATTCTCGCCAATGCAAATATTTTGCAACATCAACCAAAGTTGCCACCAGTCTTGAGCTTATCCATGAAAGAATAGATACCGACGCAATAAAAATTAGTATTTCTATTAACATATTATTTTATAACCTGCCTGCCGGCAGGCAGGAATAAATAATTTCATAGATTAATCCCAATAAAAAAACTAAAGACAAAGGGTAAATAATTATATTTTTTCCTCCGATTTTTTTATACATCAATAAAATTAAAATGCCGTCAATGCCAAGCAAAACACCTCCGGTAAGAGAAATTATTGGTATAAAAGATTTAAATCCCAGCAAAAAAAGTATCATTGGCGTAAAACAGGTAATGACAAACGCCTGCCAATGTTTTATTTTTAGGTCGTACATTAAAACCTTTTTTAAAACAATTCCCTGCGTAATAAACGCAGTTAATGTTGCCAAGGCCCCTATTAAAAGAGAAATTGAAACCAAACCCCCGCCCAAATAATTTTTCAAGCCGGTTAAAGCGGTTTCTGTTGTCTGGCTTCCGGTAATTCCCAAAATCAGCAAAATAAATAAAAAATAAAAAATTGAAATTATTATGGTGGATATTGTAATTATTTTTTTTAAATTTTCCTTTTTTTTGCTAAGCATTTCTTCAATTTCCGGTATTAGCCCAATTCCCCACAACGCAAATAACAAAGTGCCATACGGTAAAAACAAATTCGAAGCACGAAATCCGAAATCCGAAACAAAAATGTTTGATAATTTAATATGAGAGAAGCTTTCTATAAAAATAAAAAACAAAGATAAAAAAAGTAAAATTATTACCCAAAATTCCACTTTGGCAATTACTTTTATGTCAAAATAAATAACTACACTGACAATAAAAAAATAAATTAACGCGTACAATAAGTTACTTCCGGAAAAAATTGGCTGGAAAACCGAGGCCAAAAATTCACTCCCAACCAATAAATAAACCAGAAGCACTCCAAGGCTCCCGGCAATTATTAAAACCATTGTAAAAATTTGCGCAGGCTTTCCCAAATAGTGCCCGACAAACCCTGGAAATCTTTTAAAGTCCGGAGTTTTTAAACTTATGTCGCAAAAAATTAAATTTATTGCAACAATCAAACTTGTTAAAACTAAAAAATACAAAAGCATTGTCCAAATGCCAGATTGCATTGCAACATATGGAAGCGACAAAAAACCAACTCCAACCATTCCACCCGAAAACACCGCAATCGGATAAATATAATTCTTAAATAAATCTTTAAGCATTTATTTATTTTACCACGAAAATAAAAAGCGAGCCATTTGTTTCTTGATATACTTTGTTTTTCCGTGTTTCAACAAACCACAGTAAGAACTAAATGTTTTTAAAGTCGGATTATTTTTTATATTTTTTAGCATCCTATTTTTTGTTTTGGTTCTTAAAATTCTGTGGTCTGTAAAGTTTATCCAGCCTAAATAGTCCATTCCCGAAGATAGTGTTTTAATAAAAACTTTGTTTGGGTGTAAATTAAGTTTTAGTTTGTTCTGTAAAAATCCGTCAATTAACGGAATCAAATTTTCTAGATATTTTTTATCTTCTGAAAAAATCACGAAATCGTCTGCGTATCTGATGTAATATTTTATCTTTAGTTTATGTTTAATAAATTGATCTAATTCGTTTAAATAAACATTGGCGAATAATTGGCTTGTTAGGTTCCCGAGAGGCAAGCCGTTTGGTTCAAAACTTTTGATTATTTCTTGGAGCAGGTTGATTATCTCCTCTCCGTCATTGCGAGGAGCGCAGCGACGAAGCAATCTAGTTTCCAATATTTTTATCAAAATATCTTGGTCAACGCTGGCAAAAAACTTTTTGATGTCGCATTTTAAAATCCAGCAGGTTCTAGTATTGTTCTTTGATACCATTCGTACGAACCGTTCAAACCTATTTAATGCTTTGTGCGTGCCTTTGTAATTTCGGCACGAAAAAGAATCTGAGATGAATGTTTTGTCGAAAAACGGGTATAATATTCTGTAAACGGCGTGGTGCAATAGACGATCGCGAACACTGGCTTTGTGAATTATTCTCGGTTTCGGGTCGTTGATTTTGAATTGCTGGTATTCGCCGTGTTTGTATGTTTGGTTGCGTAAATCTTCATGCAGTGATAAGATGTTATCCATTAGGTTAAACTGGAATTCTTGAACGTCTTTTTTATTTCTTTTTCCGCGCAAAAACTCTTGCCAAGCTTCAAGCAGGTTATCAATACTAATTATATCTTTATATTTATGAACCAACATAACTTTTCCTCTAATCCCCCCCCCGAGCCAGTTTAATTTAACGCTCACACAAAAACTGGTTTCAACTTATAAGTTGTGGCACGAATTTTTGCCACATTTCCCAAAGGATTCGCGATATACACTTGGAGCAAAGATAGATGATTTATTTTTAGAGACAACCGAATTAATAATCGGCGGGAGCTATTCAGACAAATTAGAAAAATTAATTTACCTGAAAAAAGCTTCTACTAAAATGGATTTGCTAAAGTTCTTTTTACAAGTAGCGTGGGAAATAGAATCTTTAGATAATAAAAAATATATTTCTCTTTCTGAAAAAATGGGGGATGCTGGCAAAATGTTAGGTGGGTGGATAAAAAGCTTAAAATAAAACCCATCAAAAGATGGGAAAAACAAAGAGAGTTGCGGGAGGCGACGAGCCGATAGTTGGAGTTGAAGTCGTTGTTGAGCCAGTTGTAGTTCAAGTACCAGCACTTGCCATTCCAGTAGAGGTACCACACGTGGCGGTTGCCATTCGGGCTCTGCCAGACAAAAATATGTAAAATGCCATCTACGCCACTGCCCATTGAATACTCTTTGAGCTGAATCAAGGATTTAACATTTTACACCAAGTTTCTTCGTTTTTTAGAAAATCAGGAGCGGCTCTCACAAAAGCCGTAGCCGTTGCGATTCTGCGCTTTCCTGAAAACCAGAATTCGGCCGCCCAAAGCCGTGACCGTGGACATATTAGCCTACTATCCAATTTTATAATATCACTTTTTTAGAAAATTAAAATCCCCACTTTGCAATTGCAAAGTGGGGATAACGTTTCCAAGGGACCAGAATGCCAAGCTCTCTCAAGAGCAAAGGTTTCAAGTGCCCAAGGACCTACGAAGATACTTTGCGGGAGGCGACGAGCCGAAAGCCGGAGAGGAAGCCGTAGGCGAGCCAGAAGTGGGACAAGCACCAGCACTTGCCATCCCAGAAGAGGCACCACACGCGGCGGTCGCCATCCGGGCCCTGCCAGACTTCGGCAAAAACCAGTACAAACTTTCGCCACTCCACGGGAATCCTTTCCTGGTTCCGAAGCATGGCTTCGGCGTGGCGCAGACCGCTGGAGATTTTCTTCTCCTTGGCCCGCCCAATCATAGTCTCTCCGCTGACCCGACCGCCATCATCCTCCTTGAGGAACTCGTGGATCGAGGGTTCAAACTCGCCCTCCTTGACCTCAACAGGCTCGAGAACCTCCCAACCGGTCATGTTGCGATCAATCTGGTCAACAAGACGAAAGACGACCCGCATAGCGAAGGCAATCATTGCCTTCGCTAACTCTACGCTCTGCGTTACGCGAGCGTAAAATTCTTTGAGAGACAATCCCGTCTCCTGCGCAGCCTTTTCCATCGTCAAATCAAACTCCCCAACCTCTCGCACTCCGGTAGCCATAATATTCTCTCCTGCGCTATTCCACTCATCCTATCCGGCGAAATTGCCAGGATCAGGACACATGGTCATAGCTCTTAAAACACAAATATGCCCTAAGAGCTATGACCATATTGCAAGTATTTTAATATAAATGTGCTATTTTTACCTATATATCTATTTTAGCATATTTAGACTACCTTGTCAATAGACAACGACGCAATTCAATGCTATAATAAATTAAATAAACCATGGCCCCATCGTATAGCCTGGTCTAGTACGCATGGTTCTCATCCATGTAACCTGGGTTCAAATCCCAGTGGGGCCACATGTTTTTAACAATCCTTTTATAAAATGGATGCCCAAAAATTAGGTTACGAAAAAGCAAAACAACAAGCTAAACAGATTTACCTTAAAATAGGCAGGATAAAATGCCCCGCTTTGGGCGATGAGTATGTTTTCTTTACCAGCGCGGGATTTGACCATCTTTTGAGGAAGGGGCGTATTCCAAGAACGAGAAACGAACAAAAAAGGCGCTTTACTTTACTCCCCTATGTTGAAAATATTATTAAAAATCCAACGGCTAAAATTGTTTACAGGAAGTTAGGCGTAAAAGAAAAGGTTAACAGACACGGAGAAAAAGTTTTATTAGAATCTGTTGCTCACTTTTGGACTTTTGTGGATAAAATCAACGACTGCGTTATAAAGATTGTAATAAGGCAATTAGAAAATAAAGATAAACACTTTTTTAGCGTTATGGGAGATAACGTAAAAATAATTAGTACTAAGAAAAATAAACACTAAAAAATCCCTTCAAAGAGGGGGTTTTTTAGTGTACCTGCCATCAGCTAAAATGCCGATAGAGACTGACGCCTCGCAGGTACAGTTTCAGTATATACCTAGACAGGACACCCTGTCAAGGCTTCGTATTTGTTGCGTCGTAGTCTGGCGCGATTTTCCAATAATTTATTATGTATTGCGCCAGTTCTTTAAAAACCGGCACTGCTGATAAAGAAGATTTTGAAACTTTTGGATTGTCCAATTTTACCAAAATTAAAAATTGCGGATTGAATGCCGGGCCATAACCCACAAAACTTTGAATTGTATTATTGTCAGGCTCATAACCTCGTCCATTTTTTAGAGGAATTTGGGCGGTTCCGGTTTTACCGGCCAAATAATATCCTGGGATTTTTGCAACACTGTTAAAACCCTTATCCACAACATTTATTAACATTGAAGTTATTTGCGAGATTGTCTGCTGGGAAACAACCGGCTGAGAAACTTCCGGCTTTGTGTTTGTTTGGCTATTTTTATTTACAATTTTTTCTACAATATAGGGTTTCACCAATTTTCCTCCGTTGGCAAGAGCACAATATCCGCGCGCAATTTGAAGCGGAGTCAGCTCAATGCCCTGCCCAAAAGAAGCAGTGGCAAATTCAATGTCATGGCCGTTTTTCAGCAAATCATTGCGCGAATAAACTTCACCCTGCAAATCAATTCCGGTTTTTTGAAAAAAACCGAACTTGTCCAAATAGTCCAAAAATATATTGCTGGGAATTTGCTGTTCGGCATAAACAGCTCCCGTGTTTATGGAGCTTTCCAAAACTTGAGTCATTGTTTGCTTGCCATAAATTTCATTGGCAAAATTATGTATTGTATAAATGCCAAATTTTAACGACCCGGTGTCAACATAAGTTGAGTCCGGAGTTATTTTGCCCTCGTTAATTGCCGAGGCCATTGTAAAAGGCTTCATAATTGAGCCCGGCTCAAAAAGCTTTTGCACTGCCCCGTTTTGAAAAATTTCCAGATTTTTTTCTTTAGAATAATTATTTGGATCAAAATTTGGAAAGTTTGCCAAGGCAATAATTTTACCAGAATCCGGCTTCATTACAATTATTTGGCCAGATTCTATGTCCAGCTCGTCTTTTACTTTTTTTAATAAAGCCTCTGCCTGAAATTGTATATTATAATCAAGTGTCAAATAAACATCGGAACCGTCCAAGGAAATTTGGCTGTCATTTGAAAAAATAAAATCCAGTCCTGATTTTTCCTGCTTAACGCCTTTTTTTCCTTTTAAAATATCGTCATAATAGCCTTCAACGCCGTATTGGCCAGCCCCTTCTCCTCCCAAAAATCCAATTGTTGACCCTGCTAATTCTCCCTGCGGATAAAGCCTGTCTGGAATATTCTGCCACGACAAACCCTTAAGATTTAATTCTTTAATTTTATCAAGATCCGATCCTGATAAATTTTTTTTAATTACAACATACGTATCCGCGGTTTCCAGTTTCGAAAGTATTTGCTCTTTTGTTTCGCCAATGCTATTGCTCAGAGCCAAAGCAAAATATTCCTTGTCGGTAATTTCGTTCAAATTTGCAGAAATTGTCCAGCTTTCTTTGTTTATTGCCAGACTCTTTGTTTCTCCGTCAAAAGCGCTACACAAAATTTGGCCACGCGTGCCGGTAATGTTCAAAAACCCTACCTGCTGGCCAAGTGCTTGAGCCTCAAAAAGCTTGCGTTCTAAAATTTGCAGAAAAAACAAGCGGCTCAGAATGGCTGCTCCAAAAAGAAAAAAAATAATTAAAACTGTGTTTACTCTCCAGTTAGCAAACTTTTTCATTTTTTAGCCGTGGCAACTGAATTGTCTGGGATTTGAATATATTTTACAGCAACGGTTTTTTGAAAGTTAAGCGCTTTTATTTTTACAAGCGCCTGACCAAGATAGCTGTTTTCTGCAAAAGAAACCTCCAAATTTTTATTTTCATCCGAAAGCTTAGTAATTTGTTTTTCGTAACTGTTGACCAGGTATGAGCTTTTGGTTAGGTCGTTAATTTGCCAGACATAAAAAACTAAAAGCAAAAAACTCATAACAGAACCTGCCAAACAAATTATTTTCCAATTAACCTTTATTTCAGGAAATTTTACCCTTGAATAGCTCAATACTGCTGTTGTCATGATTTTAAATTTTGATTACTGCCCTTAGCTTCGCAGATCGAGACCTTGGATTTTTTGAAAGCTCGTCTCTGCCTGCCGTAACCGGCTTTTTAGTTAATAATTTGATATTTTTATTTTTTTTAAAAAATTCTTTTACAATCCTGTCTTCCAATGAATGGAAAGATATTACAACCAGCCTTCCCCCGGGCGCCAAAGCTGAAATTGCCTCGGGTAAAACTTTTTTTACGCTTTCCAACTCGTCGTTTACAGCAATCCGCAAAGCTTGAAATGTTCTTGTTGCATAATGAATTTTGCCTCTCCAATACGAGCTTGGCGTTGCGTCTTTTATAATTTCTATAAGCCCAAATGTGCTTTTTATTCTTCCAAGTTTTCTCTGCTCTACAATATTTTTTGCAATTTTTTTTGAAAATTTTTCTTCTCCGTACTCCCGCAAAATTTCTTCAATTTTTTCGTATGAAAACTCGTTTACAATTTTTTCTGCTGTCAAATAACCTGTCACATCGTTATATCTCATATCCAAACCTTGATCTACCTTGAAAGAAAAACCCTTTTGCGTGCCCTCCAATTGCGCCGAAGACATTCCCAAATCAAGTAAAACTCCATTTACAGGTCCAAAATTTTTTCTTTCAATAATTTCTTTTAAATTTGTATAAGTGTCATTTACCAAAATAACTCTGTCTTTATAAATTGCCTCCAGCCAGTGGCTGTAAACAATTTGCTGGGGATCTAAATCAATTCCCAAAACTTTTCCTAAAGGGCCTGTTTTATTTAAAATATCTTCAGAATGTCCCCCCTCGCCTATTGTGCAATCAACAAAATTTTCATTTTGCTTTGGGTTCAAATATTCTAAAACTTCTTTTTTTAAAACTGCTGTGTGTATCATATTCCCAAACCTCCTAATTTTGAAACAATATCACTTACCCCCTTTTCTGCTTCTTTTGTCCAATCGGCCCAGCTCTGCGCATCCCATATTTCCAATCTGTTAGACAGCCCGCAAATAACAACATTTTTATTTAAACCTGCATATTTTTTTAAATAATCCGGCACCAGTATTCTTCCAAGCTTGTCCAGACTAACCTCCATGGCGCCAGCTAACATTGTTCTTGTAAAACTTCTGGCTTCTGGCTGGCTTATTGTTAAATTACTTAATTTTTCCGACATTATCATAAATTCTTTTTCTGTGTAAACAACCAGGCAGTTTTCAACTCCTTTTGTTACAATAACTTTGTCGCCCAGCTCTCCCCTGAATCTTGCAGGCAAAGCCAAGCGCTTTTTGTTATCAATTGTATGCTCATATTGTCCAATTAACATATTCTTCCACTTTATTCCACTATAATCCACTTCAAGCTACCTAGTCAACACCTTGCCCCAAAAACCCATTTTAGTCGTAAATTCACATAGTTCTGCACTAGTTATCCACAGTTGTATTTTTAGCTATTGTCGCACAATAGGACTTATCCACCACCAATGTATAAAAAAGGGCCCCACAAAAAGTAAGGCCCGTATTGCGCGGTCGGAGCGCGCAATAACTACTGCACGGGCGCCAACGCAACGCCCTTGCCTGCCAAATGATCCATTGCCTCTTTCTCGGAATCAAATTCAATCAAATCCTCTGGCAGGCAATGCGTAACAATGGTTTGACCCGCATACTCGGGATTTTCCACCCGAAGAATGTTCACCCTGCAAAAACGGCCGTCCATGCAGAGTACATCGCCGATAAACCGGAGCATCCCGGCGATCGGCTTTTTGGGAACAACAATTTTTCCTTCGCGCTCGCACATGACACATCCTTTCAGAAAAGAGCACCAAAACACCAAAACGCAAATTGTAAACGAGCCAAGCAAAAATCCTCCGCCAGGAGGATTTCGTTTCTAATTTTTAAATTTTTTAATTTTAAATTTTTAGAATAAAACCTCCTGGACTTTTGCATAACAAAAGCAAGCTCTGCAACAAGGAGGTATTTAAATTTTTATTTATTATTTTTTTCATTGTTTAATACTCAAAACATTTTCAATATAGTCAACTTTTGTTTCCAACTTTTTTGTACGCCCGCCAAAATCAATTAGCAAAGATTTAATTTCTTTCACATCCTTTGCAACATCATTCAAATCTGTTTTTGTTGCAAAGTTTTCCAAATCTGTTTTTGTTGCAACAATATCTATAAGGCCTTCAAATTCCTCTTTTGTAACAAAAACTTCTTTCTGGGCTTTTATTAATTTTTGTATGTCATTATTATCAAGCATATTTTTATTATATTCTTTTTAAAATACCTGTCAAACACCTCAACCCCCTGAGGTGTTTTAATTTAAGTATTTGGCTTTGGCTTCGTTGTGCTGTTGCAAAGTTTCACTAAAATATGTTTTGCCGTTTGATAAATAAAACCAATAGTTTGATTGCTTTGGATAAATTGCCGACAAAATAGAATTTAATCCGGGGTTTGATATTGGGCCTTTTGGCAAACCGTTATATTTGTAGGTATTATATGGAGAGTCAATTTTTGTGTCTTTAATTAAAACCGACGCATCGCTTTTTTCTGTAATATAATTTATTGTCGCGTCCAATTGCAAGGGCATACCAATGGAAAGGCGCTTCCACAAAATCCCTGACACGGTTTTTTTATCGTCCATGGTGCGGACCTCTTTTTCAATCATTGAGGCCATTGTTACAATGTCAAAAATAGATTTTTTTTGTTCTGCAATTTTTTCGCGAAGATCAAGATCCAATTTTTTTCCAAAATTGGAAAGCATTAAATCCAAAATTTCTTCGCAGGTTTCACCCTTTGAAATTTGGTAGGTGTCGGGAAAAAGATACCCTTCAAGCCCGATGTTTTTTGGAGCGTCCTTTAAAAAATCAAATTCTTCTGAATAATCTTTTTTTGCAAGGCTGGCAAAATAATCCTGGCTACAAATTCCTTTTGTTTCCAAATATTTACCAATGTCTTTTATGTCCCATCCTTCCAAAATTACAACTTCGTCTTTAATCACATCTCCGGTTGCCATTTTTTGGGCAATCTGGTAAATGGACATTTTTGAGGATAAATTGTACTCGCCGGCCTTTAGCGCAGAATGCCGTAAAGACGTTACAACATAAATCCGAAAAAAATAATTGCTTCTTATTATTTTCAATTTTTGCAGGTCTTTGGCAATTTCATCGTCTCCCCACCCTTTTTGAACCGTATAAATAATTGTTTCGTGCGAACCGGGATTAACCGGGATATAAATTTCAAAACATAAATAGGAAAACGCCAGCAAAAAAATACTGCCGATTGTTTTTGAAATTTTTTTCAATTCGCTTGGAGAAATTTTAGAAAAATCCCTACCTTTAAATTTCATAATAGTTTTCCTTGTCTTAATGATTTAGAAATAATTGCAGATTTTTCCTGCCCGGATTTTGTAAGAATAAAATATGTTTTAGGATCACCAATTATCATCTTTTCATTGCGCAAAGCGCGCAACGGCCTGTCCAGTTTTCGTGAATCCGGCCAAATGGGATAGCGGGTAAATTTTAATGTATCCGGAAACAAGGTAAAGCACTCTTTTACTAACCTCTCAAAACTGCACTGCTCGGAATTGGAAACAATGGAGTGTATGCAAAACAGAATTAAATCGTTGACAGAAATGTTTGCGCTTTTATTTTTAATCTTTATCATCACTGCTTTTGGGATTAAGATGATTTTTTAAAATCTTTTTTATACTTCTCCATCCCCAACCACTTCTAAGATATGTTTCTCTGTTTTTTGCATCTGTTCTATTTAGGAATGCTTCGTAAAAAATCAACTTATATGGCCTGAAGGGCTTCGTGGCGGAACTTTTTCCCGAATTATGTTCTTCAAATCTTCTCTTCAAATCAGAGGTGTAGCCAATGTAAAAACTTTGGTTCTTAAGGCTTTGCAATAAATAAATGTAATACATCTTACTTTTTAGGCATCACGTACAAAATTGCATAGCAATTTTTACGTGATAGCCACGTTTAAATTTTTCAAGGAAAAATTTATTACGTGGCAGGGGCGCTGGGAATCGAACCCAGACCAAGGGTTTTGGAGACCCTTATGATACCATTTCACCACGCCCCTATTACAAAATAATACCACGTAAAATATTTTTTTTCAAACTAAAACCCCGCGAAGCGGGGCAAAAGTTTTTAAAATTAATTATTCTATCGCCAGCTTTTTTTTAACCATGGCAATAACCTGGTCAACATGAACATCGGATTTTATAATGTAATCTGCCCCGCCCCCCAACTCTACCGCTTCGTCAATGTGCTCTGTGTCCTTAAGATTGGTCAAAAATATAACCGGCGTTTCAATGCCCTTTTCCTTTAATTTTTTTGCCATTGTTATGCCGTCTATTCTAGGCATAAGAATATCTGCAATAATTAAATCCGGATTTTCTTTTTCCGCCAAATCCATGCCTGTTTCGCCGTCTGAAGCAAAAAGCACAAAAAACCCTTCGGACTCAAAACTTTGTTTTAAAATCCAAAGAAATGACCTGTCATCTTCTACGATAAGAATTTTTTTATTTATTTTTTCCATTTTTTTAATTATTTTTATTTGAAAAAATCCATTATTATCGGAGGCACTCCTGTTGAACCGCTTGTCAGGGCAGCCGAAGTAAAGGTTTCTCTTACGGATAGTATTATCGGAAAAAAGGTCTTACGGAAAACCAAAACAATAATCGGCAAGGCAATGGCAACAATAATTATCACAATAATAAATGTTCTCCTGTCTACTTTTATATGCATATTTTTATTATAGTTCATTTAATATGCGCGCGCAATGATATTTGAAACAACTATAAAGGCCAGAATGCTTATTACTGATCCGATGATTACAAAATCAACCAATCCGAAACCTCTGGAACCAACTTTCTCTGACTTTAATAATTTTTGCATAATTCATAATTATAGTAAACGCCTACAAAACCGGCGTGATAAACTTCTGGACTTTTTCAATGACTTCATAAATGGAATGCTGAGTTTTTACAAAGTAATCATCTGCTCCCAGCCCAATGGCTCTTTTTATGCTTTCATCCTCTGCCAAATTTGAAAGCACAATGACCGGTATCTTTTTTAATTCCGGATCAATTTTTAGCGCCGACAAAACTTCCATGCCATTCTTTTTTGGCAAAACCAAATCCAAGAGAATCATATTTGGCTGAAAGGTTTTTGCAAAAACCAAGGCTTCTTCGCCGTCTGCGGCAACCTTGACTTCATGGCCCTTCCCTTGAAGCTCTTCCTTTACTATGCCCGATAAGGCTTCTTCGTCTTCTACCAATAAAATTTTCATATTATTTTTTTATTTTTTATTTTAAAAAAATTATCTATTTTGGTTATTATATCATATTTTCCAATTATGCTAACTCCCTGCGCAACATATTTGTTCATTTTTTCTAGGTTCCCGCTGATGCGCTGTAAAAGAAAATTTGTTTCAGCCGAGTTTGAACTTTTTAATGCTTTGTCAACATCGTTTTTTAAAACATTGTACGAAGAAATTATGTCGCGCTGGGAAATCAAAATTCTTCTGACGCGCTTTAGCTCTGCAAGCTTGTTGATATACCACCCGCCCACAAAACCCGCTGTCAAAATAACAACTAAAAATGAAAAAACAGCAACAATAAAAGCAAAAGACCCGCTAATTTTTACCGGACCGTATGTTACGGCGCCCTCCACAGAGCTTCCATCAAGCCCAAGCGAGGCGGCTTCAATATTGTATTGCCCGCCTTTCAACGACTGGTTAAAAGTTACCGTCCAGTTTCCTGAAGAATCGGCGCTCGTTTTTGTTGAGTACACAAATCCGTCTTTTGTACTTTTGACTCCCACCAATATTGCCTGCCCGGCATTTGCCTCGCCAGCTACAGAAATATTTGTGCCAAACAAAGATATGTTATTTTTAACAGAGGTTATTTTAAGCTGGCCAGATTGCGCGTTTACAGCAAGCCCCGGCAAAAACATAAAACAGAAAAAAACAATTACAAGCGTTTTAAAAAATTTTCTGTTCATAAAATTATGTTTAGATATATGCGTTTCCTACATTATACTACTTTAGATTTGGTGTGCAAGTCAAAAGAAAGCTGACATGTGGATATCTTTGTATTGATGTGCTTTACAATAATATTGTATAATAAAATAATATTTTAAAAAAAATATTTGACATGGAAATTACCACCCAAAATTTAAAAGAATTTTTTCTTGACTCAAAACTAATTTCGGAAAAACAATTTGAAGATTCTCTAAAAAAAAGCAGTGAGACCAAACAAAAGCTTGAAGATGTTTTGGTTGCCGACAATATTTTGACAGAAGAACAAATTGCCAGCGCCAAAGCTTACATTGCCGGCATTCCTTTTATAAACATTGAAAACGAAATAATTCCATCTGAGGTTCTAAAAATTATTCCAGAACCCATTGCCAGGGTTCATAACATTATTGCCTTTAAAAAATACGGCGACAAACTTGAGGTTGCCATGCTGGACCCGGATGATTTGCGGACTATAGAATTTATACACAAAACCGATCCTGCGCTAAAAATCTTGCCTAGGCTGACAACTATGGCTGGAATCAGAAGCGCCATATCGCAATACCAGCAAACGCTGGAAACGGAATTTGGAGACATTGTAAAAGAAAAATCAAAAGGCATAAAACATATAAAAGACGAAGACTCCTTTGACAAAAAAGAATCTTTGCAAAAAGCGGCAGAAGAACTGCCGGTTATAAAAGTTGTTGACACTTTGTTAAAACACGCAATTTTGCAAAAAGCTTCCGATGTGCACATTGAACCTCTAGAAAAAGAGGTTATTGTGCGTTACAGAATTGACGGCATTTTACGGGTTGTAATGACTTTGCCTGTTTCTGTGGCTCCTGGAATTGTGGCAAGAATTAAAGTTTTGTCCAGCCTAAAACTCGACGAGCACAGGCTTCCCCAAGACGGCAGATTTAAAATTGAAACCGAAGAATTTAAGTTTTCTATCAGGGTTTCTGTTTTGCCGGTTTACAATGGAGAAAAAATTGTTATGAGGCTATTATCTGAAGATGTAAAAACTGTTTCTTTGGAAGGGCTTGGATTTTTTGGCTCGTCTTTGGAGCTTGTAAAAGATAATTTGGAAAAGGCAACCGGTATGATTTTGGTAACCGGGCCAACGGGCTCAGGAAAAACAACCACTCTATATACAATGATGGAATTGCTAAATACTCCCGATGTTAACATTTCTACTGTTGAAGACCCAATTGAATATAGAATGCCAAGAATAAACCAAACCCAGGTAAATGACAAAATTGGACTCACTTTTGCTTCCGGGCTTAGGGTTTTGTTGCGACAAGATCCCGACATTATAATGGTAGGAGAAATTAGAGACGACGAAACCGCCGACCTTGCCATTAACGCTGCTTTAACCGGCCACTTGGTTTTGTCTACCCTGCACACCACAGAGGCCGCCGGAGCAATCCCCCGCCTTATAGATATGAAGGCCGAACCGTTTTTGATTTCTTCAACTTTAAATTTAATAATAGCTCAAAGATTGGTCAGAAAAATCCACGAACAAAAAGAACCATACAAATTGGACCCTGCTGCGCTAAAAAACCTGGCAAAATATGCCAAGCTTGACAGAATTTTGAAAATTTTGAAACAAGAGGGCTTGGCAAAAGAAAAAGACAGAATGGAAAATGTTACTTTTTTCAGAGCCAAACCCACTCCGGAATGCCATGACGGCTACAGAGGCAGAATAGGTATATATGAAGTTTTGGCTGTAAACGATGAAATAAAATCTTTAATTATCAAAAAATCCGCAACAAACAGAATATCAAAGCTTGCCAAAGAAAACGGCATGCGGACAATGGTTGAGGACGGGTTTATAAAAGCAGCCAAAGGCTTAACTTCTATTGAAGAAATATTAAGAGTTATAACAGAATAATTTAAAATTGTTATTATGCCAAATTATTTTTACACAGCCAAATCATTAAACGGGAAAACCGTTACAGGAAGATATGTTGCCCAAGACACAACCGAACTTTCGCGAAGCTTAAAAAACGAAGGCCTGGTTTTAGTGAGAGCCGCATTAAACGACGAAAAAAAATCAAAATGGTACAATTTTTCTTTTGGCGGAGTTTCGTCAACTGAAAAAATAATGATGACAAGAAACTTATCTGTTATGGTGGCAACCGGCCTTCCTATAGTAAACAGCTTTGATGTGCTGGCCGCCCAGGCAAGAAGCCCGAAATTGAAAAGTGCTTTAATGTCTGTAAAAGAAAAAATAAACAAAGGAGACAGCCTTCACGCGGCAATGGCAAAGCACCCCGACATTTTTTCGGATTTTTTCTTAAGCATGGTGCAAGTTGGTGAAGAATCTGGAACACTGGAAGAAGTTTTAAAAATTTTGGCATTGCAAATAGAAAAGGAGCACAGATTAAAATCTGAAGTGCAGGGAGCAATGATTTATCCTGCCATTGTTTTGTCTTTGTTGCTGGTGGTGGGCATAATTGTTGTGGTTGTGGTTCTCCCAAAATTGGATCAATTTTTTACCAATATGAACGCCAAAATCCCTATTTACACCAGAATATTGATAAATTTTGGAAAATTTTCAACAAAACAATGGCCTATAATGATTGCCATTCCTGTAGTTTTGTTTTTCTTGGCTTCTATGGCTATAAAAACAAAACCCGGCAAATGGGTAAGAGACACGCTTTTTTTAAGAATTCCTCTTTTTAGCTCGCTTGTCAAAAAAAATAATTGCGCCATTTTAATCCGTTCTTTAAGCTCGCTTTTGAGCTCGGGCGTTCCCATGACAAAATCTTTGGAAGTGGCAACAGGGACAGTAAACAATTATTATTTTAAAAAAGCCATAACTGAGGCTCTGGAAAAAATTAAAAAAGGAGAAAAATTATACGAGTCTTTAATACCCCATAAAGACATTTTTCCTTTTGGCGTTATAGAAATGTTACAGGTTGGAGAAGAAACCGGAAAAACTTCCAGCGTTTTAAAAACCTTGGCAGATTTTTATGAAGACGAGCTTATTGCCACCACTGCCAAATTATCAGCTGCCATTGAACCTATTTTAATTATTGTTTTGGGGGCAATGGTTGCATTTTTTGCATTTTCTGTAATTGAGCCCATGTATTCATCTTTGCAATTTATCGGATAATGAACAATAAAGGTTTTTCAATGATTGAGCTTGTAGTTACCATTTCCATTGTGGCGTTTTTAAGTGCGTCCGTTTTTGGACTGTATTTTTCAATTGTCAGGGCAATTGGGCATTACAGAGAAAGGGCCACTGTTTCCAGCCTGGCAGACAACTATATGGAAATTGCCAGAAATATGGCCTACGACAAAATTGGCACAATAAACGGCAACCCAAGCGGAGAGCTTCCAGACTTTGCAAATGCCTTGACAATAACAGTGGACAAATATAATTATCAAATTTATTATGTTGTCAACACAATTTCAAACGATCCAATTGGCGATCCTTCGGCGCCAAACTATAAACAAGTTAAACTTTATGTAAAAGAATTGAGCGACAACATGATAAACACTTTTGTAACCACAATTGCTTCAAGTAGCCTTACAAAAGAATTTGTTGGAGCTTTGCAAATAAAAGTCTATAAAGCCAATGGCGAGCCACTTTCAGGAATTAACATTCATATTGTAAATAATACCGCTATTCCAAACATAAATTTGTGCAGACTAACAGACTCAAGCGGAGGCTGGGACGAAACCGGACTTTTGTGCGCTTCATCAATCAATACCAAATGCGAATTGACAGGATTGAGCGATTACCGCATTACTGTAAACGATTCTTATTGCCCAAACTACGACTCAACCTATTCAGTTGACAGAACCTATTCATCCAGCCCAACAACTCCAACGCCTGCAGACGCAACAGTTTATTATAATCAAGCTACCTTCATTAATTTTCAGGTTGATAAAAAAAGCAGTTTAACTTATAACATCCTTGACGGAGAAACCGAAACCTGCGAAATAGCCGGTTCCGGAATTGGTCTGGAAATTTTCGGAGCAAAAAAAACCAGAGTTTTGCCAAACGTGTACAAATTTGATAATAATTATACTTCAAACTCTCAAGGAAAAATTTTGCTTTCAAATGTTGAGTGGGATAGTTACACACCAGCTATACTTGGCACAACTTATACAATTTATGGCGCAAAATCACTAACCGACAATAAATCTGCAATGCCCTTTTCACTTTTGCCAAGCACAACACAAGAAGCAAATTTAATAATTGGACCGTATTCGCAAAATAGTTTGCTGATTACTGTGGTAGACGCCGGATCAAAAGAAGTTATCAATGGCGCAAGCGTCAGTTTAAATGGGACAGAGCAATCAACCGGATCGTATTTAAATTGCGAAACTCCAGGCCAAACAATTTTTACAGAATTATCTGATAGCACTTCTTACTCCCTAACCGTCAACAACGGAAGCGGGTATGATCAAAGAACAATAGCCGGCTTAAATATCAGCGGATACAATACATTAACAGTTGAGCTGGCGCAAATCGGAACAACAATTCAGCATATTATAAAAGCTTCTGTGGGCACCAGCGGAGGCACAATATCTCCAAGCGGAGATGTAGCCGTAAACGATGGAACAAACAAAACATTTACATTTACACCCAAAACCGATTTTAGCATAAAAGATGTTTTAGTTGACGGAGCTTCACAAGGCGCATTAACAACCTACATATTTACAAATGTAACTGCAGACCACACAATTTCAGCTGTATTTTCATCTGTGTCGCCGGATCCTTGTTCACCCGTTGGATCAACAAATAAATGCCCTGATCCGGCAACCGGCCTTGGAACTAAAACCTGCCAAACAGACGGCACATGGGGCGCTTGCGTCTTGCCTCCTCCGCCTGCTCCGCCACAATTTTGCAAAATTAGCCCTGCCGGAGGCAACTGGAACAGCGCAAACAGCTGGGTCAATTGTAATAATACCTTCCCGCAAAACGGCGACAGCGTTGTAGCTGACAGCTCGTCGGGAAATTTAGTAATTAATACAACCACTGCCTTCCTTAGATCGTTTGACTTAGATGGATACACAAGGACATTATCAGGGTCATCACTTATTTATGTTCGGCCAGCCAACGGAACAACTGCCAATGTAAGATTTGCAGGGACAGTTAACTGGTATGGCGATTTATATATTGATACTAATGCATCTGGAGACATCGGTACCGTTGTAAATCTTTATACTGCAGTGGTGTGGACTAACCATTTATATGTAGGAGCAAGTGTTTCAGGACAAATAGCAATTAACCAGCAGACCGACATTGGTTCGACTTATGTTGGTATTTGGAGCGGAACCTGGACAACGAATAATCATAATTTTACTACTAGAACGTTTCTTATTCCTGGCTCAGTAAGTAGAACATTTAACGCCGGTTCATCTACAATAAATTTGACAGCTGCGAATGAAGGATGGGGATATTACACAAATGGAACCAATTTTAATTTTAACGCCGGCACTTCCACGATAAATATGACTGGCGCTGGACAGTATTTATTTAATGGATTTGGCCAGACTTATTACAACATCAATCGCACTGGCACAGCAATAACAACAGATGGCATTTCATTTTATGGAGACATGACAATAGCTCCGGGAGGCACTTTAACATTAGCAGGGAACTCTACAACAAACAGATTATTTGTTGTTGGCGGGCCGTATGGAACCCAAAGAAAAATAACCATTTCAGGCACCGCAAATACAAATTATTCCAATGTGGATTTCCGCGATATGGATTTGTATTCTTCATCCGGACAAATTGATTTGTCTGGCATTGCCGGCAAGTCAGGCGATTGCGGAGGGAATAATCTTGCTCATGCAATATTTACTCCTTCAACAGACCAGCACTGGGTAAATAATCCGGCTGCCGTAGCAAACTGGTCAGATTCCAGAAACTGGACTTCAAGGGTTCCTCTTTGCCAGGACAATACTATTATGGATTACAGTTTTGCAGCAAACAAAACAGTGACAGGCGATATGCCTCGCACTGGCTCAATAGATTGGTCTGGAACAACATGGAACGGCAGTTCGTTTACATGGGCATTTAGCGCTGTTCCCACAATATATGGATCTTTAACCCTAAAAAACGGAATGACTTTAAGCTCAGGAAGCGCATTTACGTTTGCCGGCCGAAGAGGCGTTAATAATTTGATCACAGACAATGTAACTCTTACGGGCGGAATTTCGTTTGATATGCTAACTGGTTCAGCTGCCATACAAAACAACCTAATCGCGGGTACTGGAAAAATTATTTATTTGTATAGCGGAACATTTACCGCGCCAGACAACACAACAATATCAACAGGCGCAACCGGAGGAATTAGTATTACCGGCGGAACATTTAACGCCGGAAACAACAGCACAATAACAACCGGAACACTCACACTTAACGCCGGTGCATTAAACGCCGGAAACAACAGTAACGTAACAATTGGATCTCTTAGTTCATGGTCGGGTAGCGCCCGAACCCTTGTAATGGGATCTGGCACTACATGGCACCTGGTTAATAATTCAACTAGCGGAGCTGTAAATATGTGGAACATGTATCCTTACTCTCTTACACTAAATTCTGCCGGTTCAACCATTGATGTTGCAAACAACGGCTCTGTAAATATTATAGACTCATTGGGTTTGGGCGGTTATATCTATAACAACCTGACAATCCATGGAGATGCCGGGATAAGAAGCATTTCAATAGATGGTAATAGCACTTTTACGGGAACAGTTACAATTGGCGAAACATCGGCAAAAACAGTTTACATTACCGGAAGCAATACTATTGGGACACTTGCAATTGCCGGGCCTAAAAACATTTTTTTCACGCCATTAACAACGCAAACAATTGCAACTTTTTCCGCCAATGGAACTGCAGGAAATTTAGTAACAATGAAAACCACTTCATCTGGTTTACAGGGTGATGACTGCTCAAGTCAATTTTTCACTTTTGCAAAAACCGGCGGAGGCACAATTACATCTGATTATATATCGCTTCAAGACAGCCACGCAACGCCAACTAACACTTGGCACGCAGGAAGCCATTCAATTAATGTATTGGGAGGCCAATATGGCGACCTTCAGTGTAACGACGGCTGGCTATTTCCATAAATTTATGAACAAAAAAGGTTTCACAATAATAGAACTGCTTGTTGTCATTGCTGTTTTTAGCGTCCTGATATATGTTCTCACGGCTATGCTGATAAATATTGCCATAGCTCCAAAAGCTGAACAGTCGGCAATTGAACAAATAGACCAGGCGCGAGCTGTTTCAAACAAGTTTATAAACGAAATACGAAGCGCCATAAGCTGTGCAGGCCAAGCTTCGCCCATAAGCGAAGCTGGCGACTTTCAAGTAATTTTTTGCATTGATTCAAAAAGAGGAGACGAAAACCCGCAACTGGACATTGACAAAATACGCTATTACAAAACCGGAGACACTTTGTATAAAGGCGTAACTTCTCCAACTTTTACCGGAAGCGGGTATGCTTATACATCTGCTGAAAAAATAACAACGGTTTTAGCCGGCTTAGTTTCAAATGCTGAGGTTGCTACTCCAACATTTTATTATTACGACGGCACCTACGACGGCGCCACAGGAAGTCCCATGCCACAAAGTGCCAGAAACATGGCTTTAATTCAATTCGTCAGAATCAATTTACCTGTCATAAAACAAAAAATAAACCCGTCAACTGGAGTTAGCCTTACCGGCTGGAGCCACAGAAAACAAATAACAATTCTCAACACCAATGTTGACGCAGATCTTGCAGACTTTCCATTATATGTAAAAATTGCAGATGATTCGCTTATTGGAGTCAGCGCAAAAAGCGATGGCAGTGACATCCGTTTTACCGCAGGCGATGGCGTAACATTGTTACAATTTGAAAAAGAAAGCTGGACAGGCGGAGGAGGAAGCCCCGTAACCGCCAACTTCTGGGTTAAAACTCCGGTTTATCACACGCCAACCGCAACTCAAAACATTATTTATATTTATTATGGCAACCTTGATGCCCAAGATAGCCAAGACGCTACAGCGGTGTGGGACAGCAATTACAAAGGCATGTGGCATTTTAAAGAAGGGTTGGGCGCAACAACCGAGGATTCATCGACAAATAGCAACACCGGAACATTAAGAAATTCTCCCACTTGGACAACCGGCAAGATTTTCAATGCTTTACAGCTTAATGGAACAAGTCAGGATGTCCAAATTGCTGATTCTTCCAGTCTGAGTATAACGGGAACTGGACTGACGCTATCAGCATGGATTTATTGTAATAGTGGCGGGTCAGACGATATTATTCACAAGGATTATCATTATTCGCTACATAAAAACAGCCCTACAACAGTTACTTATGCCGACAGTATTACATGGAGTTATTCTTCCATCGGTAGCTACGGCGTGGTGCCCGATAATCAATGGACATATATTGTGGCAGTCTTTAACGGTTCTACCATTAAGTTTTACAATAATGGAACGCTAATAGGCACGAAAACACGCGCAGGCTCATTAACCGATAACTCCAATGCTTTATATATAGGGTCCTATAACGGAGGTTCGGGATGGTTTGGGGGGAAAATAGACGAGGTCCGCATATCTTCAACTGCCCGAACTGCTGAATGGATTAAATTTGAGTATCATAATATGGGCGATGCAAACTCAGGCCTAAATATCTCCGAAGAAGAATCAAATGGATCTGGAAACTTTTTAGAATATTCAACGGAAAATAGTTTTACAATTACAGGCGGAGCAACAATTAGAAGCCTTAGGTCGAAAAACAGCTTTGGGCAATAACATGAAACCAAACACACAACAACAAAAAGGAAGTTTATTTATCTATCTGATAATCATTATTTTTATTTTTGTCATGGTAATGGTTCCGGTGGTGGCAAAAATTATTTCAAGAATGGAGTTTTTGCGACTTTCAATTGCCAGAGAGCAAGCATTCCAAATTGCGGAAGCCGGAAGAAATTACTATGAATGGCATTTTCTTAAATACCCATATAATTATATAGATACAAAAGAAGCAGGAACAGAAGCAAACCCAATTCCCGCAAAAGGCGCCACCGAGCAAATACACGGACCTTTCACCCATGATTACATAGATACTGAAACACAAAAACTAATCGGCTCTTTTGACCTTTATATAACCGAGCCCGTACAAGGAGGCGACAGCATAATTATTGAATCTCGAGGAAAAACGTTTGACTACCCAAATATCTACAGAACAGTTACAGCAAGATATTACAGAGATTCTGTTGCCCAGTACGCAGTTTTGACAAACAGCCCAGGCTATATTTTTACAGACATTCAGGGTAAATTTTATTCAAAAGAAGGCATAAGAGACATTATGCCTTCTGCAAATGCCCAAATAATATCTGAAAAATGCGACAACAGCAACTGCTCAGCACCCACAACTGGTTTCATTTGTCCGGCTGAATATAATCTTCCCTGCAACGGCGTAGCTTCAAAACCACCAATATTAAACGGCTTCAGCTGTCCTTTGGGCCAAACCTGTCCAACCTTTTGCGATAAATCAAACAAATGCGTTGCCAGTGGAGGAGGAAAACCTTGTACAGCAGACAGTGAATGTCCTTACGGCACGCCCACCCCCGGATTAACTTATTGCAGTTCATCAAGTCCAAGCCAGTGCGTTATTGACGGATCAACAGGTAAGTATTGTTCAAATAGTGACGACTGCGCAAGCATTTCAACAGTTGATGCCAGAAACTGGTGGACAAAGAACACAGACCCGGCCGTTGCATGGACATCAACAATAAGTAATACTGTTTTAGCAACTATAAAAGCGCAAGCTATTCTTGGTCCCACCAGTGATACCCCCGGGTATTACATTGCAACATCTGGAGCAACGATAAATTTGGGCGCTAACGCTGGCTGTTCTATTGAATTTAAAGTTGTTAACGGCGTAGGTCTTTTTGATGTTTACAAGATTACAGATTCTTCAGGTTTAGGGCCCGCATACTCTGATGCTGCCTACTTTGATGGCACTTTAACGTCAATGACTGCTCACGCAGATTTTAGAACAGATTATACTGCAAGAACTCAAATTAATTGCACTGGCGTAAATTGTTCCGGCAATAGTTATATTATTCCAGATAAGGATTTGGTAATTTATGTTGAAAACAGCACCAATAATCTTTGGGTAGAGGGCACAATCAAGGGCAGGGCAACGGTTGCCACTGCTGTATTATCAAGTGGCGCAGCCAATTTCCCGTCAATATATATTCCAAACAATATCCTTTATGATTCGCCAAATGACAAACTTGGATTAATTTCACAAAATTATATTTTAATATCTCATGATGCTCCAAGCAATATAACAATTAGCGGCGTACTAATTACGCAATACAAAAGCATTGGCCGTTTATTTTATACCGGAAACGGTGTTACATGCAACAATGGAACATGCTCAAATATAAGCATTCCCACCGCCTGCAGTTCTTCCGAAGCCCTAGAATGCAAAGATACAGATAAAGGCTCACTCACAACTTTTGGCTCGTTTATAAGTAACGGTAAAAGCTATTTTAGCCAAGGAGGCCCAAACCGCGGATACACAAAATGGAATTTCAATTTTGACAGCGGGCTTTTGAGCGCCCCTCCCCCGCATTGTCCGGAAATGACCTCAAAATATAAATTAAATTATTGGAAATTAGAAAATTAAAAATGGACAGCTATAAATTTATTATTTTAATCTGCTTTTCTGTTTTGTTTTTTGGAACAAATGCTTTAGCTGTTAAACATTCTTCACAATTTCCGCAAGAACCCAAGCAGACTTTGCCGGTCAATGAACAAATTTATCCCGTAACAGAACCAAGCAACACCAACTCAAGCGTAAACCAGAACACAAACCACGATAACCAAAATAATCTTGAAGAATTAGACCAGCAAACTGCAACTGCGCAAAGTAATCCAACCAACAAAAAAACCGCGACTATTTCTGGCCAGGCAATATCTTTTATGATTTTTTTCCTTTGCGTTTTAGCTGTGTTATTTTCTTTTGTTTTGTTGAAGCGAAAAAAAGTGATATAATAAACAAATGCAACTATTAGATTTAAAATATGGTGCCTTCGGTTTGGACATAAATGACTCGTCTGTTAAAATTGTAAAGCTTGAAAAAAAGCGCGGAAGGTTTGTAATAGCTTCTTTTGGCAAAACAGAATTAAAACCCGGCATAGTTTCGGCAGGAATAATTAAGGACGGTAAATTGCTTGCCGAAACTATAAGATTTGCAATAAAAAACGTGAAAGGCAAAAAGCTCAAAGCCGAACACGCTGTAATATCTTTACCCGAAGAAGAGTCTTTTTTGCAGGTTATACAAATGCCGTTAATGAATGAATTAGAACTGAAGTCTGCCATTGTTTTTGAAGCAGAAAATTATATCCCAATTCCAATAAAAGAAGTTTACCTGGACTTTCAAATAATCACTCCAATAAAAGACGATTTAGATCATATTGATGTTTTGGTTGCGGCAATGCCAAGGCAAGTTGTTGACTCATATATTTCCTGCGTAAGAGCAGCCGGGCTTATTCCGCTGGTGGCCGAGCTGGAGTCGCAGTCAATTGCCAGAGCTCTTGTAAAGAATGACACAAGCGAATATCCCGTGGTGCTGGTTGATATAGGCAAAAATAACATTGATTTTGTAGTTTTTTCCGGACACTCCATACGCTTTACCTGCTCTTTGCCGATCCAATTAACAGAAACAAACCGCGATGAGCTTGCCGAACAAATTAAAAAATATATAGGCTTTTATCAGGAACACGCCTCGCACGAACACCTCATGGGCGAAAGCAAGGTAAAAAAAATTCTCCTCTGCGGAGGTGGGGCGCTGGCAAAAGAATTGCCAAAATTTCTTACGCAAAACATCGGCATTCAAACAGAAGCTGGAAATCCTTTTATTAACTCTCCGCTTGTAAAAAGCTCCGCACAAAGCGCTGACTTTTTGCCTTTTACTACGGCATTGGGGTCGGCGTTGGGGGGCATAAATGTTGAAAACCAATGATCAATCTTTTACCGGAAAATGAAAAAAGCGAACTGCTCTTAAAAAGAATTAAAAATCTTGCTCTTGTTTTGGGCGCAATAGTTATAATTTTTTTAATATGCTTAATGCTTGTCTTGCTTTCAATAAAATTTTATATTTTAGCCAAAGTTGACTATCAAAAATTCCTTTACGACACAACCGTAGAAAAGTATAAAACTCCGGACATGGTCAATTACAAAACCATTATTGATAAATCTAATGCGTTTTTTCCAATAGTTAATTCGTTTTATAAAAACGAAAAATTTCTCAGCGATGTTCTTGCATTAATTTCTGAAGTTCAAAAACCAAGCGGCTTGCGCTTTACAAATATCTCCGTAGATGAAAAAGGAAAAGTAAGCATTGCCGGCACCAGCAGTACCAGGGAGAATGTTGTAGCCTTTCAGAAAAACTTGGAAGCCCAGCCCGAAATAAAAAATGTTTCCTTTTCAGCATCCAGTTGGATAAATGCCGTAAACAATAGTTTTAACCTCACTTTAGAATATGGAAACTAAAAAGAAAATCTATATTATTGCATCCGCTTTTTTCTTAATAGCAATGTTTTTGATTTTATTTTTTATATACCCTTTGTTCAAAGAAATTTCAAAAAAATCTCGAGAATTAGTCACGCAAAGAAACAACCTTCTTTTCCTGGAAGGCCAGTTCAATGAGGTTGAAAAATTCAAAAAAAATTACGAAACCTACCGGCCGAATCTGGATAAAATAGATAACTTATTTGTTGACTCGCAAAACCCTGTTAATTTTATTGAATATCTTGAAGAAACAGCTTCTGCTTCTGGAATTGAATTAAAAATTTCTGCCCCCACTATTTTAAAAGAAAAAACATCGTTGTATGACAAATTTCAATTTTCCTCTACCGGAGGATTTTCAGGAACATTGAAATTTATTAAAAATCTTGAAACCGGTCCTTATTTAGTGCAAATTCAAAACATAAGCATCGGAAACATCAAAGACAGCCAAACAAGCGTTGGAGCGAATATTGCAATTAAAGTTTTTGCTAAATAATTATGAACACAGATTATAAAAAAATAATGGTAAAAGCCGAAACAAGCCTGGCAAACGCAAAAAAGATATTATGGATTATTGGAAGCCACGCTTTTACTGTTATTTTGATTCTTATTTTAATAGATGTTCTTTTTGCAGGAATTTTGATTTATAAATACATATATCTGGCTGAAAAAGAAATACCCAATACGGTAAACGCTTCTTTCAAATTTAAAGAGTCTGACTACCAAAAAATTCTACTTCAATGGCCAATAAGAGATCAAAAGCTCCAAGAATTTTCACAAAAAACTTACCCCAGCCCATTCTAATAAAAAAACCCGCCTGAGCGGGTTTTTGGTTGCCTATCTCTTGCTCTCCTTGTGGGCAGTGTGCTTTTTACAGCCTGAGCAGAATTTTTTTAACTCGAGCTTCTTTTCTGCCGATGCTTTGGTTTTTCTGGTAAAATAATTTGTTGTTTTGCATACACTGCATGCAAGTTTTGTAAATGGTTTTTTTGTTGCCATAATGAAGTTTGTAAAGTTAAAAGTTTTAAAGTTTATAAAGCCTTCAACGGCTTGATAAATTTGAACTTGATAAACTTGATAACTAATTTTGAGCCGATGGCCAGAATTGGACTGGCGACCTTTCCCTTCGCTTACACCTTTTTTTACAAAAAGGGCTAGACTGTATCTTAAACTTATTTATAAGTTTCCCTTGTCAGTCGTTCGGGCGCCTTGCGCCACGGTCTCGACCTCGCTGAGCGGGGCTATTAACCGTAATTCGGGATTCATCATATAGTCACCTATATAATGGGCAAAAACTGCGATTCACCAAGGGAGTGCTCTACCACTGAGCTACATCGGCAATAAATTGACTAATATATTTCTTAATTTTGTATTTGCATAATAAACAGACAGTACCCCATATTTGCTTTTATTCCTATATGTACCAAGCTTCCCGGTGATTGTCACTGTCGGTTTGTAAAATTGTATTTTTTTAATTTTTAATTTCTCAATCCAATACTTATACGCCTCATCCAAATCTATGTCAGTAAAAACATGTAAATGAAACCTTAAATCCTCTTTGTCGACATTGAAAAACTTAATCAGAAATTCAATGAATACCCTCATTAAAGCGGGGTCTGAATTCCCTAGCTTTACAGTATTTTTATTGGCTTTATTTCCTTCACCCCAATATAATCCTATACCTAAGCCAAACAACTTTGCATCTTCAACATTTTTAGGTAAAAAAACCTTAAAGGGATCTCCTTCGGGATTACACTTTACATAAATTGCCTCACTTATTGTCCTCTTTGGTATGTTATATTTTTCAAACCAATAGTTTATCCCTGTTTCCGAACATTTGAAAATTTTCGCTATGTCCGCTACTGATTTTTTATCTTTTATGTAAAAACGTTCGATTTTTTCTTTTGTTAAATTTTTCATAATAACCGTAGATTAATTCATTATAACCTATTGCTATTATGTATTCAACCTTTATTTCTACTGAATACATGGTCTAACAACCATGTGGGCGCGGTAGGACTTGCACCTACGAAGGGGAAACCCCGACAGATTTACAGTCTGTTGCCTTTGCTGCTCAGCCACACGCCCATATATAAATTTATACCACAAATTTTTCAGTTATTCAATAACTTTACCGTGGGCTTTTTTCCAATCATCTATTTCTTTGTGGTTTCCCGATAAAAGTACTTTAGGAACTTTCCACTTTTTACTTTTAACTTCGAAAACTTCCGGTCTAGTATATTGCGCATATTCCAAAAATCCTCCTGACTTTGAAATTCTTTCTTTTAGCAGTTGAGGTTTTCCCAAAACACCTGGTATTAAGCGCGAAATTGTTTCTATTGCCACCATTGCCGGTAATTCGCCCCCCATTAAATCATAGTCGCCAATTGATATTTCCATGTCTGCAATTTTTTGCGCCACCCTTTCATCAACACCTTCATACCTTCCACAGATAAAAACAATCTGGTCAAGTTTTGATAATTTATATGCCAATTTTTGGTCAAACTTTTTTCCTCTCGGCGTAAATAGTATCACTTTGTGCTTTTGCTTATGTTTAATCCCATAGATTAAACATTCTTTTACTGCTTTATATATCGGCTCTACTTTTAAAACCATTCCCAATCCCCCTCCAAACGGTCTGTCGTCAACTGTTTTATGATTATCTGTTGTCCATTTTCTTAAGTTGTGCACATTTATTTTTATAAGCTTTCTTACCTGCGCCCGAGCAATCAAACTCTCGCCAATGTATGACTTAAAAATTTTCGGAAAAATTGTGATTACGTCAAATTTAATCATTTTCTGTCGTGCTTGATTACAAACAGAAACCGTACTTTACTGTAGCACGGTTTTTGTTTTCTGTAAAATATGAAATTACAGAGAAATGTTTTCTATATCGTCTGGAGATGCTTTTCTCTCAGCTCTTGGAGCACGTCCGCCTTCCGGTTCCTCAATTTTGAGGTTCACTCTAGCGTGGTTCTTTAGTCCAACAATTCGGACCAAGTTCCTGATTGCCTTGGCTGTTGATCCTTCTCTTCCAATGATTTGGCCCATATCTTCCGGGTTTACTTTCAAAGAAAGCAATACTCCCATTTCGTCAACTTTTCTTTCTACCTTGACGTCTTTTGGGTGGTCAACTAATTCCTTGACAATGTACTCAAGAAATTCTTTGTCATTATCTGTTGCCATGTTTTCTTAAGTCAATTAATCTTTTCTAATAATCTCGACCTTATATTTTTATTATACTTTTTTACGCGGGCTTGTCAACTTTTATTTCTTCGGCTGGTTTTTCTTCAGGTTTTGGCTCCTCAACCGGCTTTGCGGCTACTGCCGCGTCGGCTTTTTTGGTTGCAGCCAGTTCTGCTTGTTTTTTCTTGCCAATGTTGAAAATTTTTACTTTTGTGCCTTCAACAATTTTTTCAGAAACCAGCAGGTTATGAATTGTTGCGCTTGGCTTAGCTCCCTTTGAAATCCAATATAAAATTCTTTCTTTTTTAAAGCTCTTTCTCTTTTTTAGCGGATCCACATAACCCAAATCCTCCACTGCCCTTCCGCCGGTTGACGACCTTCTTTTGTCCACCAAAACCACTCTAAAAAATGGCTGATTTTTTTTACCTTTGCGAGTTAATCTTATAGTTAACATAATAATTTATAAATATATTTTAAAATTTTATTTCCAATTTTTAATTTCCAAAGCGTTTCTTGCCGCAGCTTCTTCTGCTTCTTGCTTTGACGATCCCTTGCCTTCTGCCACCAATTCACTCCCCAAGTACACTCCCACCACAAAAATTTTGTCATGGTCTGGCCCGGATTCCTTTAAAACTTTGTAGTTTGGCGTTATTGAAACTCTTTCCTGGGCAACCTCCTGAAACTTTGATTTTGAATCTTTATAAGAACCATCCCTTATAATATTTGCCAAATTATTCAGCAAGTATTTATTTATAAATTCATCACATGGCTTGTACCCAGAATCCAAATACAATGCTCCAAGCAATGCCTCAAATGTATTTGCCAGAATATATGCCCTTGCCTTTCCGCCTTCTTTTGCCTCGCCCTTTGATAACAAAAGAAAATCATTAAAACCCAATTCTTCTGCCACGCTGGTCATCATTTTGGCATTTACCAACGCCGCTCTCCAGTTGGTTAAATCCCCTTCTGCTTTTTCAGGATACTCCTTAAAAAGGTGCTCGGTTACAATTAGTTCTATTACCGCGTCTCCCAAAAATTCCAAGCGCTCGTTGTGTTCCAAATTAAAATCCGGATTTTCATTTAAATAAGACCTGTGCGTAAACGCCTGGGTCAGCAAATCCTTATTTTTAAAATTCAGACCCAAATTTTTTTCTAATTGTTCAAAATTTTTCATTGTACTTCTGGCTTTGCCTCGCCTTCGGCGGGTTGTAATTGCTTGTAAATTGTTCCCAAAACTCCGTTTACAAATTTTCCCGAAGTCTGGCCGGAAAAAGTTTTTGCCAGCTCAATTGCCTCATTTATGGCAACCTTTGGCGGAACTTCTTCCTTGTCTGAGTATAATAATTCAAACAACCCAATTCTCAAAACATTTCTGTCAATTACTGCTATTTGCGCAATGGGCCATTCTGGCGCTGCTTTTTCTATTATATTATCAATTTCAGCCAAATGTTTTACAACGCCGTTTGACAGCTCCCAGATAAAATCTAAATCTTCCAATCCGGGACCAAAATCATCAATGTTTCTTTGAACAATTTTTTCCAAAGCTTGGTCTTTCTTTCCGTAAAAATCCCACTCATATAAGCTTTGCATCACAATTGATCGTGATAAATGCCTGCTGGCCATTTTTATTTCGCTTCCGCGTCTTTTATTTCCTTTTCTTTTGTTTTTCTTTCTTTTTTAGTAAGTTCAGATAAAACATTTATAACCTCTACCCCTTTGTAATATCCGCAATTCAAACAAACCGTGTGTGATAAAACAGGTTTCTTGCATTTTGGGCAGACATTCAAAAGCACACGGTTTATGTGCTTATGCATTCGGGTTTTGCCCACTTTTGCTCTTGTATGTTTATGTCTTGGTACTGCCATATTTACATCCTTTTTAATATATCAAATAATTTGTAATTTTGCAAGAGATTATTGAAAAAACGGGGAAATTTCTTTCCAAATTGGCAAGTCTTTTATATCTTTTGGATCCACTGAAATACCCTTATTTGAAGAACAACATCTGTTTTCATCGCACAGGGTCAAGGTTGCAGTGTAATTCCCTTTCGCAGTATATATATGGCTTGGATTTATTGTGGTTACGTTTTCGGTGTTATCGCCAAAATCCCAATTGTGAACTTTACAAACTACATGCGCGCCGGTGTTTCCATAGCAGGTTGACAGCGGGCTTTCGGTAAAATTAACTGTTCCGCCCGCAGTAATAGTTGTTGGCAAAACGGCAAACAAAGAATACGGGTCGGCATGCTTTGGAGTTTTATAAGTTGCGCTCACCCATCCTGAATCTTGAAAATTTCCATCAAGATCCCTTTCCTGCTCTTTTACATACCATTTGTAAGTTTTATTATACTCAAGGTTTTTAACCTCCACCTGATGCGGGTTGTTTAATTGGCTGTTTCCATTTTTTGAAAAAACAAGAGTAGCACCGTCATAAATTTCCAGCCACCAATGAGTTTCTGTGTTTTCTATACTGCCCTTGATATATGTCCACTGAAAAGAAACTGTGCCGGTGCAAGGCTTTGGCACAACCGTTAAACCAGTTACTTGCGGAGGCTCGCCCTCCTGGAGCTGACAGTCTTCATTGGTGTCGCACAATGGACCTGTTCCCCCCGGAACGCATTGCATGCAATCATTGCATTGTGTTGGACCTTGGCATTCTGCGCCTTCATTTGCAGGGTCGCAAGAAGCTCCACCACATTCGTCGGGAACGCACTGTCTGTCGGCATTGCAATTAAAACTTTCTTCAAAGCATTTGCTATCATAAGGATTGCATTGCGCGCCTGCGCCTCCAAAAACGCACTGCGGAAAATCATCTCCGGCGCAACCAAATTGGCACACGGCATCGTCTGCGCATGGCACACCCGTATCTCCACCAGGAACGCACTTTTGGCAAGTGCTGTCACAAAATGTTTGCGAGTTTTGACAGTCGGCATCAACTTTGCAATTGTCTCCTCCGCAATTATCTGGCCGGCATTGTTTTTGGCCATTATTCAAAACGCATTTTGCAATTGTTTCTGAAGGCAAGCATTCGCTATTTTCAGAACACCCGGCACCTCCTCCGTTCTTTTCGCATTTTAAATCTTCACTGCAAGTGTTTTCGCAATCTTTAATATCCGTGCATCTAATGGCACCGAGCCCGCCATCAATAATTACACATTTTTTATTTTCATTACAAAAACTTTCCGGCGCACCAGGGCATTCATCATTGCACCCCACAGTGCTTCCGTCTGCGCAAACTTTATTTACGCACGGACACGGGTCGGTACAATTTACAACGCTTCCGTCTTCACAGGTTTTTTTGCAAGGGCACTCGGCATCGCAGGTTGTTACAGAACCATCCGGGCAGGCTTTTGTGCATGGTGGGCAATCTGCATTGCAAGGAACTTCGCTTCCATCCGAGCAAGTTTTTGTGCATGGCGGATTTTCAGGACAATTTGCATCACATGCTACTTTACTACCATCCGGGCAAATTTTGTCCACACATACAGGACATTCGCCTCCGCAATCTATGACATTTCCATCCGGACAAGTTATTGAGCACGGCGGTTCGTTTGGAATATCGGGATTACCATCGCCATCGTCATCAGTGTCCCGATCATCTGGTATTCCATCATTGTCATCATCAGAATCTTGATCATCGGGAATGCCATCGCCGTCGCTGTCTTTGCCTCCGCTACACGGCCCGCTACAAACAGGAGGATCAACTGTTGGCATTTCGCATTTTGCATTTCCATTTTCAACCGGAGGCTCATAACATTTTCCAGAATAAGTTGAAGTAATTGTGCATTGCATTCCTCCGGAACAAAAATTGGTTTTTGTGGTGCTGGCAGGCGAACAATCAATTCCGGGCATTGCTTCTTCCCATGTAGTACAACTTAAATCTTTGCACCCGGTACAGCTCTTTTTGCCAACCACCTTTGTCCCACTGCAAGAATATGTATTTATGCAATGCAACGGACAATCCTGAATAAGCTTCGGATGTTTGTTAATTGGTCCACATGATGGTTCACGATTATCACCATTTGGTAATGTGCATCCCATATTTCCCATTTCCTGCATTATACCAGCTGAGCTACACTTTTTCTCTTCCGGAGACCAAGGAACCTCGTCTCCGTTGCACGCAAGCTGGTTTTCTGTTGTCCATCTAGTATTGCAATTTGCAGTATTGTCGCAATATCCTATATATTTTTTTGCATAAAAAATGTGACTTGCTAAATCATTAACGCACTGATATTGAGTAGGAACAACACAACTCAATGGCGCGTTGGGCGTACTTGGTAAGCAAACTCCGGTTGTACCTCCATTTGCAGGGACTACGTCGCATCCTTGCGCAGGTGTAATTTGTACAGCAGTATTATTGTTGACGCATTGCCTTGTTTCCGGATTACAGCTAGTACATTGTTTACCCGCTCCGCAAGAAATCCTGTTTGGTGTTACTGCAGGCAAACAATTAGAAGTACCAGGGCTGACATCAGTATTATTGCATGTGTAGTTAACAGTTCCCGCAATTTGGTATGCATTACCCGGTCCCTGAGAGCAGTCTCCCAACGATGACGGGCATGTTCCGCTGCTTATTGCCGTGCCGTCGGAGACGCAATTATAACCTGTTGCAGTTCCATAATTACACTTTTGACCCGCGGTAATTGTATAAGTTTTACCGTCCGATGAACATTGCCGCTGGCTTGGAGTGCAAAATCCGCTTGTTGGCACGGCAAGAGGATCAATAGCGCAGGTTTTGGCAACCGTGTCGCATGTGTAAATTTTTGTAGCCCAATTTCTATAAGAGCCGTAGCTTAAATTAGTGCATGTGCGCTCATTTTTATTGGGACAATAAAATCTTGTTGTAGAATATGTCTTGCATTTTGCATTTGGCGATGTTCCCTGGCATGCCCCAGTATAAGTTACTTCATAATCACCGTCGCACGTTTTACTGGAACAATTTATTATTGTTGGGTTGTTATCTACGCACTGAGCTTCAATGCCAATTGCCTCGCATTTTTGAGTTGCGATTTTTAACGATAACGAATCACTAGTACATTCATTTTTAATCGTATCGCAGGTCTGAACAAGCGTTGATGGTAAATAACTGTTGCACATAGCAAAGGAAATCCCATCAACATCAATTGCCGATATGCAAACAGATTCTGGTTGTTGCATTACCGAGTTTGGAAATGCATCCGTAGCCGCACTGCAAAAACTTCTTTTATCCGGCTTGCAACTCTGTGCAGGCTGTTCCACCAGTTCGCAAGCATTTTTACCCACAGGACAAGTACTTTTAAAAGGTACAAATGTCCTTGTACCTGAACACTTTCCACTTCCGAATACCGTTGTGCCATTAACAAATCCTATATAGGTTGGACAAGAATCGTATGAATATGAACATGTCCAGGCTGAATTGTCATTGCTAGTATATATGCAATAACCCGTAACCTTTAATCCAGTTCCCACAGGATCACACCCCGAAGGACAAGGAAAATTACACATATCTCCCCAATAAGCTTGTATATAATTGCAACTAAAAAACAAAGAAAATATAAACAACATCAGAAAAATAAATAGTTTATTCATACAAACAAATCTACGCATTTATTATTTTATTTTACTTCTTTTAAAAATTAAAAACAAACTGTCAAATCACGCATTCTGTGGATAACTATTTTTTCGCAAAAAAAGCTTGACAGAATGTCTTGATTCATTGTACGGTTAATATAGAATGCTCTTTGAACTTCCACGTATTTCAACTTTCTTCCCCTCCTCGTTTTCCGAAAGGAACCTGCCATGTTCGCCAAACGCTTCCTGATCGTCGTACTTGCTGTTCTCGCCGTGCTTTTGTTCGCTTCTTCCTGCCTTGCGCAGGAAGGCTGGCGGACCAACTCGGGCACTGCCGAAAGCGCCGATTATGGTAAAATCGCGCCCGGCTTGTACTACAATCTCTTGTATAAAACTTACTTCCAAAACCAAACGTATTTTTCCATCAATGGTGTCGTGTTTGACTGGTCGCTGGACGGCAAAAATCGCTTCAGCATATCGTTACGCGATCAAGCGCGTGGCGTCACTCCCCCGAAAGAATTTTGCACTGTCTCTAGTCTGGATAGCGTTAATGACCCGTCCAAACTCTCCTTCACGAAGCCGGGCCAAAGCAGACTAGTTCACCAGTCTGTTAAGATTGTGAACGGGAAGTCTGTGGCGTCGAAACCCTCGAATAAATTCCAAAAAGGCTCCTCAATAACATCTGGTGTCTCGTGGGGTGGACCGTTGAGTGCCTCTTCTTTCGTGGGTGGACCCAGTCTTGTCTTCAAGATAAGGGACGATCTCTACGTCGGGCTCGAGGCCATAGCTATCGAGGAGAAGGTTTGGTCTGGCCCTGAGTACTTCGGGTACAAAAGCGGAAGCAAACACGGAGGCGTAATGGAATACAATTGGAAATCGTGGACTCGATCTGTGTGGTCTAACAAATTGCTCCAGACCGCCCGGTCCGAATAGAATAGCCCTCAATGCCGGCATTGCACCCGGCATGCATGATGCAAGATAAAGTCATGGAGGGCTTTTTTCTTTACAAAATTTTACAGCTTTATTTAAAGAATTCTTTTTGATTATCTATAATTACAACACTAACGCTTTTTTCCATATTTTTTAATTGTTTTTATAAGCCAAAAATGGATTTTCCATATCAAAAGTTATTTTAGATATTTCATTGTCTATAACTTCACATGAAATATTATATTTCATATTATAAATAGACGAAACCGCGCAAAATAATGCTTTGGAATAATCAAAACCCAATTTTTCCGAAACATTTTTTACTTCATTTTCCGATTTTCCCTCCACCTCAACAAATGGTTCCAAAAACGGCCAAGTATCAATGCAAATTTCAACATTGTCTAATTTCCATAATTCTCTTTTTGTTTCCTGATATGCTTTTTCTTTGCATCCTAAAGTTTTTAAAAATTCCTCGCCTTTTTCAAAATTATCAATCAATAAATTAATTTCCTTTTGGTCTTCTATTTTATTTCCACTGATTTTCTTGTAGGTCATTGTTATTTTATCTTGTTCATCTCTCACTCGCGCCCATGTTTGTCCGTCGTAACCCCACGGCAAGTTAAAAACAACCCGTTTTTGCATAAATTCTGGCTTTATTAACTTCGCACCAGTATTTTTCAATATTTCTCTTACTTTTTCTTTATCTACATTTAAAAACGTAGCCTCGTATTCTGTTTCCATAAATTTATATATTTTAAAAATCTTCTTTGTTTAAATAACGTATCAGTGCATTTTTTAGTGCGCTTTCAATAAACGGCTTTCGGTAACGGACGATATCGTCAATGTGTTTTTTTATGGGGTTTTTTTCTTCCTTATCTTTTAAATATCCGTCTAAATTATAACCAAGGTAAATATCTTTTTTTAGCAACTCTTGATGGTATTTTGGAAGCAAAAATTTATGAGACTGGCTTGATATTTGATAACCAGATTTATCAATAATCGTAACCCAGCAAAACATTTCATAACCATTCTTTTCTTTATGATAACCAACTTCAATGCCTATTGCATAATCAGCATCTTTTGTTTTTTCAAAAGCAGATTTGGCTCTATTTATTGAACCTTTTTCGGTTTCTTCCGATGTTTTTGGCTGTTCTGCAACTCCGCTTTTAGCCTGAATAGAGACTAAATCAGCTTTTACTTTTAATTCTTTTAAAACTTCTTTTAAATATTTTATTTTCTGGTCAGAAGTCGTCCCAACCGCTATCATTATTTTTGCCATATTTTTGCCATATTTTAGTGTTTTATTATTTCTAATTTTATTTTTCCGTTCTCAACTTCTAAATTTACTTCACCGCCAATCGGAAAAGTAATTTTTGGATCTGTGTGTCCAAAATCGACGTTGGCTATTACCGGTAAATTATCCAACTCTTTTTTTGTTTTGATAATTTGTATTAATAAATTGTCGGCTACTTGGCTTACCTTCTGAAACCTGCCGATTACTATACCTTTTATATTTTCAAATCCTGGCTGGTGAATCATCGACTGCAAGTCGCGGTCAAAAGTGACTGCGTTAGACATTTCATCATCCTCAATAAAAAGAACCGTGTTTTTAGGAAACTCCGGAAAGTATTCCGTGCCTTGCAATAAATTAAATGTGCAAAGATTTGCTCCAAGTATTGTTCCCGATGCCTTACCTTCGTTAATAACCAAAAATCCATTGTTTTTAATAAGATTTCTATCCTTTTGATTTTTATACCAAGCATCATCGCTCCAATTATCGCTTGGTTTAATTTCGAATGGTTCAACTGTAAGTAAACATTTTTTAAAATAGTCCAAAGTGTAATCAAAATACAATTCTTGGCCAAAGGTAGAGTAATGCGGGCCGGAATAAGAAACTAAACCAGTTTTAGCAAATATAGCATTATTAAAAGCTGTAATATCTGAATAACCGCAAAAAATCTTTGGATTGTTTTTTATCAAATCCCAATCTAAATATCTCAAAAGTTGATTGCAATTGAACCCGCCGATTACAGTCAATATCGCTTTTACGTTTTTATTGGTAAATGCTTCGTGAAAATCTTCAATGCGTGATTCTATGCTCGAGGAGACAAAGTCATCGCTTTCTTCTATGTGTTTGCCAAAACTCAACTTCAATCCCAGGTCAGTAAAACGTTTTTTGGCTATTTCTCTGCATTCCTTCGAAACTATAGCCATAGAACGGGAAGGAGCAATTATTCTTACCTCATCTCCTGCTTTTAATTTTTCCGGATATATTTTTTCCATATTTTTATATATTCTTTATTTTGCCCTTTCCGACCCAAAAATGCAATAATACAACAAAAAAAGCGGAGTGAGTAAATCACACCGCTTCCACGTTATTTCCTCCCATTCCTGGAAATCAACAAAGTGGCAACCATTAAGAATCCGCCGAATATTATCCATGTGGTTGAAATGGATAAATATTTGGCAATTAGTCCGCTTGAAAGCAATCCTATTATCCCACCCAAATGACAAGACATTGATTCGATTGACGACAGGATTGCTCTTTCCCTTGTTCTTTCGGGAATGCTCCGATGTATGTAGTCGTCTTTAATCGGAGCGAACAGACCTCTGGCGAATTCATGAAGTAAAAATGCTGGCAGACACAAAAGGAATACTCCGCAAAAAGCGGTCAGCATCAACCCTGCGCCCATCAATATCTGGGAGAAAATGAGAAATCTTTTTTCGCTATTTTTCATTTTCTCCAAAAACCATATTGACAAAAACGAACCGGCGAAGATGGCTGCCGAAATTCCAAAAAAGACACACCCCAAATATGACTCGGCTACAAACTTCATAAAGAATTGCGGCCAATGCATATTTGGCGCCTGCAATATGGGCACCTGCACCAAAGTCATTACCACCACAAAACGAATCACATTATTTCGGAATCCCAGTTTAACTGCATTCCTTGTAAAGAGGACACCCTCCTTAAATGAAACTTTCTTTTTCTCAAAATATTCCTCTTTCAAGAGAAATATTACGAGTATCCCTCCGGCGAAAAAGAAGGCTCCTCCGGTAATCCATGGCAACGACGGATCTACCTTGGCCAAAAATCCGCCTATCATCCCGCTAACTCCGCCCGCAATTCTTGCACATTGCACCTTATAACAGAACACCTTTCTTATCCTGTTTTTCTCGCAGTCATAACTATCTAGCTTGTCTCTCAACCAAGAATCAAAAGCCCCGCTGGCAAAAGTTCTTCCGATTGCGCCGATTATTTCGGCAACAACAAATCCTGTAAAGGTACTTGAAGCTGCATACGCGAACATACTTATCGAAAGAATAAAGTATGAAAGCGCATAAGAAGTTTTTCGGCCGAAAATATCAGCAAATGCCCCTGTTGGAATTTCACAAACAAACAATGTAATGTAAAAAATAGAGTTTACAACGTTCATCCAAAAATAGTCCAAGCCATGATTTTCCAAAAACCTGGTATAGGTGGCGGCGATGAAGAAAATTGAAAAGTTTGAAAGCAGGATGAAGAACAGGTACAGGTAAATCGTCTTCTTAATCATTTTTCCCTCTCCTTGTTAAAGAGCTGTTCCTAGAACTAATCTGAAACAAAAGCGTCTCAGCTTATCTAGCCGAGACGCTTTTTATTTTTAGAAATTAAATTGGTTTTTACGCTGATAATTTATAAAAATCGCCTTAGCTAGACAAACTTGTCTGATTGAATGTGTAGCAAAATACACCCATTGGTCTTGGGGAGATTGCTAATGTATTCAATTGGTGATTCTTATGATCTTTCATAATTTATTAGCATAGCACAAAACAAACAAAGATGTCAAATTTCCGAATCTTCAACTCAGCTCCTACAAACCTTGACATGGGGAAACATATTTGCTACACTATTACCATAAACAAATTTGAGCTTGTCTTTCAGAAAGAGCTGTCGGCGTAGCTCAATTGGATAGAGCATCAGTCTTCGGAACTGAGGGTTGAGGGTTCGACTCCCTCCGCCGATATGTCCGTGTAGCTCAATTGGATAGAGCAGTGGATTCCTAATCCGCAGGTTAGGGGTTCAAATCCCCTCACGGATATTTCTTGTTCTCGTAATGTCCGCGTAGCTCAATTGGATAGAGCATCAGCCTCCGGAGCTGAGGGTTGGGGGTTCAAATCCCCCCGCGGATATTTTCCAAAACAGATGTCGGCGTAGCTCAATTGGATAGAGCAGCGGACTTCTAATCCGCATGTTGAGGGTTCGAGTCCCTCCGCCGATATTTATCGGCTGTAAAAATCAGCACATTTTAATCAGTGCCGGCGTAGCTCAATTGGACAGAGCATCGGTCTACGGAACCGAAGGTTATGGGTTCGAGCCCCTTCGCCGGTATTTCTCTAGGACCTGTTGAAATACACAGGTCTTTTTTATTATTTACTTATAACAAAATAATTTGACAATATTTAAAAAATAATATATGATATTGCATTAGTGTTTCCTTGACAATTCACCCACAGAAAGGATAGTTTATGCGAGACGTCATTGAACTGACAAAAGAAATGGTTGCGTTCGACACCACAAGCTCCAATAGTAACTTGGAGTTCGCGGATTACTTAAAAGTACTGCTTGAAAAAATGGGTTTTTCCGTCAGCCTCCTCAAAAGAAAAGAGGGCAAGGTTGAAAAGGCAAACCTCATAGCCAGCATCGGCCCCAAAGATGCAGAGCCTCTAATGCTTTCTGCGCATATGGATGTTATGCCGGTTGGAGACTTATCGTTGTGGAAAATCGGTGAGGGGAAAGACGAAAGGAATATTGATCCTTTTAATCTTACCGCTCACAATGGAAAGCTTTTTGGCAGGGGTTCAGTAGACATGAAAGGGCCTCTGGCGGCAATGATCTGTGGAATTGAACCATTGATCCCGCAGGCTAGCCAATTTAGGCGCGAACTTATGTTCGGGCTGACCTATGACGAAGAGGTGGGACTGATCGGCGCCAAACGCCTGGTTGATGCAAAAATCATCAAGCCAAAATTCATTCTGATTGCCGAACCGACAGAGCTGATTCCCATGCGAATGCATAAGGGCCACTTATGCCTTACGGCATATTGCTGGGGTAAGGGAGGACACGCAGCTTTTCCGCAGATTGGAATGAACGCAATTGAAATCGCAAAAAAAGTTATAGCCAAACTCAAGGAATTCGGCGAACAGCTCAAATGCGTGGAAATGCCCGGATTTACTCCTCCATACACTACGATTAACATCGCAGAAGTTAGAGGGGGCGGGAAAATCAACAAAATCCCAGATCAGTGCGAAGTGGACTTTGCCATCCGGTTGATTCCTGGCCTAACAACGCAAAGAATTCAGGATGATATCACACAACGCCTCGAAGGAATCGGCTACGATAAAAATGGTCTACCCATTGTTACCGTCGAACGTTACATGAAGGAATCAGATAGGATTGAAGATGGAAAAAAGTTTTTGGAAGCAACAAAAACACGGAATGACCTTACAAAAAGAGCGTGGGTTATGGAGCGACGGAAGATCGGCAAAAAAGAGCCGACCGAACCGATGCAAACACCCGCGAAATCTGAACTTGTGCGGACAGCTGAAACTGTAAGTGGATTTAACGCTTGCGGAGCCAGCTACAGCACAGATGCTTCTGAACTGCAAAAACTGAAGGCGGACTTCCTGATTTTCGGACCAGGAAACATTTATGCCGGAAATGGCCACGAGCCTAACGAACACATCGAAATTGAACAACTCCAGAGTGGTGTTGTCCAGTTCCGAGAGATCGCAAGGCGAATGCTGTTGGAAGGAGGTTTGCAATGAACAGTAAAAGCAGCTCGTTTGACGTAGACAGCCTTCGTGAAACTCTGGGCTATTCGATTCAGTTTTTAGGAAAGCTCTTCTGCGTCATCATTGATGCGGAATCTTTCGAACGATACAACTGCAATCAATTGGTCCAGGATCTTCTGTTGGTTGTCGATTCCTGCGACGCGAAAATAATCGTGATCACAGGATGCTTCCCGTCCAGACTGAGAAAGAAAAAGAGAGCGGCAAACCTTGAACGGATTCAACGCGCCTCCGAAGCGATTACGAAACGATTCGGGCATCTTGCCACAACGATCAAACTGTCCGGAGAATGGCAGAAATCGTTGCCGGAGCAGCTTAATATCGTCCTCAAAAGACAGTCTGTTGCCATTGTGCCCGCAGTCCAAGAATCTCTTGGCATGCCGGACTTAAAACAGATTCTGTCTTCATTGGGCGGGGCTGTTGGGCAAGACCAAATTGCCAAACTCATAATCCTGTCAAGCTGCGACGGAGTTGTTGATCAGAATGGAGACTTCTTGCACCAGGTTCAAGCAGACCATGCCCAGGACCTCATTAACAAGGATGTAGTTTCCGGAGAACTCGCCGTTATTCTGCAAACCGCGCTTTTGGCGGTGAGCAATAACATCCGGCGTGTTCATATTGTCAACGGGGTTAAACCTGGGGCATTGCTTGAAGAACTCTTCACCAAGGATGGAACTGGGACGATGATTTATTCCGGCCAGTACATCGGAATAAGACCGGCCTGGCCAGAAGACATCAACGGCATTCGCAGCCTGATGTCGGTCAATGCCATCCAGAACTCACCAGTTCGATGCTGCGAAAGCAACGTTGAACAATTCTGGGTCGCGGCAATCGACGACTACGCAATCGCCTGTGCAAGGCTTCGACACTTTGCCGAAGAAAAAAAATCCCTGATAAGTTCGCTGACAGTCAATCCTGACTACCCGGACATAGGGATTCAACTCCTTGCCAAAACTACTGACGTTGCTTGCAGTAAAGGATACTCAAGCATACTGTTGGTTCTACCGAAAATAATTCCGTGGTGGATGCCACCGGCATTCAAAACCGTAGAGTCATCGGCTCTTCCGCTGTCAATACAAGAAGAATGTCAGGGAGAACTAAAATCCTCGACAATTCTGTCAAAGGATATTTCCTCGTGAAATGTCCTGTCCCCTTGTTTACCAACTCGGGGATTTTTTTATACAAAAAAAGACCCCGTTTGTAGAACAAGGTCTGCACATTTTATATACCATCATAGATGGAATATTTTTTCTTCAATTCTGCTGCCCAGTATTGGTCACCGTAAGACCAGTGCCACCATTCTGTCGGATAATTTATAAATCCAACGGCAGTCATTACTCTTATCAGTAACTCTCTGTTTTTTATAGCAGCTGCTGATATTTTATTGGAATCTGTTCTGGTTTTTTCCAAATCTGTATCTTGCCCAATCTTCGTCCCCATATCTAACTGCCTGCCATTTGGCCCAATTATTGATATGTCCACTGCTCCACCCGTCGAATGTGGTGGTATGATGTCTAACGGAGCGACAAACTTACTCACTTCTTCTTTCAATCTATCAAGACTCCATTCAGGATTATTTTTTCGGATCTTGTCAAACGTTTTTTGGTAAGTTTTTCTTTGAACGGTTAAGGATCGATATGCACTCCTCAGAAAAAAATTGTGCCCGGGCGGAAGTAATTTTCGAGCAAGCGCCAATTTCTCCGCCACTCCAATTCTCACCGTAGAAGCTTGGTCAACAAATCTTTTTCCAGATTCTCGGATGTATTTGGGTGCCCTAAATACCAACCCAGTTACAAAATCCTTTATTTTAACCAACGGTTCGCCATTGTCCCTTACCGGAACCTTGACTAATTCCGAGTCGGGAATAAATTTAACTGGTTTCTGTTTTCGTTTCATGACATTCTCCTTGTAAAAGAGCAAAACATTGCACAGTTGAGGGTACTTGTTAATCTTTTACAATTTGCGTATGGAAGATTAGCAGATACCCTCAAAATATTTTTATCGATTTAAAGAAAAATCTACAGCGGATTCAGCTAATATTTGGGTGCTATCAAAAAGTTTTTTATTGATTTGTGATTGATTTATAGCCAAGGGAATTTCTGTGCATCCCATAACGATGGCTTCTGCTCCCTGTTTCGAGTATTCAGCAGAGATATCTTTTAATATTTTAATGTCTTCTACCCCCTGTTTTCCGCCCATAACATTTTCGATAACATTGTTCAAAAGTTTTTGTTGGTTATCATCTGCCGAAACAATTTCTATTTCGCTTTGTTTAAAGTTATTTTGATATAGACCTAATCTATTTGTGCTTTCAGAAGAAAACAAGCCAACTTTTTTAAAACCCGATTCTAAAATTCTCTTTTTTGCCTCTTCTACAATATTTAAAATGGGTATTTTTATAGCTGATTGCATTTGTTCGTAAAAAATATGAACAGTATTGCAGGCTATTATTATAAAATCAGCTCCTGATGCTTCTAATTTTTTTACGCCATCTACTAGTTGATTTTTTACCAAAATTCCATCCACAATCCCCGTTTCGTCAAAACCAGACATCGCTAAGCTCACGATAATAACCGGCGGATAATCAGAGTCCTGAACCGCATTATATTCTTGCTGGCTATACTTAATAATTCTCAAATATAAATCAGCAGAGGCCGAAGGCCCCATCCCCCCTAAAATTCCTATTGTTTTATTTTTGTTTTTCATTTCAACAAATTTATTATTTTTTTATTATAAACTAAAAATGTATTTTTAAAAATAAGAGAGGGGGTTAGGGTGCCTCTCTCTTTTAATATTATGGCTTGCTTATGTTAAAGCGTCCGTCTTGATAGAAAAATATGTTTGCCATTGGCAAATTCTCTATCCCCGCAAGGCGAAGAAGCCTTCTTACATTTTTCTGCTGCTTTTTGTATTCGCATGCTGACTCTCCTGGCAGGATGGTTAGGTTGAAATCGTATTCAAGAAACCGTCTTGCGTAAAGTGCCGCATCCAGCGAACAACAAGCGAGTCTATCGTCGACATAGCGTAGACGAATATTCTGATGACGCGTATGAGTATGTCCTTCTGGACAAACTACCGTCGCATCCGCACTACTTAACTTTTCAACAAAACGGTGAGCGTCATCAACCAAGGATGATTCCCAAATAATAGTATCTGGCTTGAATCCTAGACTCTCGGCCAGCTCTAAATATTTGGAAAAATCCAGTGTCGAAACGCTTGGGTTGTAGTCGTCAACAAATAACATCTTAATGACCGACGGTATTGTCTTGCCGATAATTTCGGCAAACATTCCACCAAGTTTTAGTCCTAAATGATGTTGGCCATTTGGCGTTTCATCCACATAAATGTGACCAGCTTCAACACACACCTTTTGTACGCTTTTTTTAGCCAACAACTCAGCGAAACCTGATATCTGTTGCAAAGATATTTTTCCATCGCAAGTATTAATCATTGCTATGTCTCCCTATGTAAGGTTGGAAAAGAGCAGAAAAGTAACGATTTCGACTTGAAACCGCTTGTTAGTTTTTAATTACTTTTTAAAAATTAACAAGCGCCCTCAAATATACAAGCAAATTATTATTTTTGAGCCGATTTTTTATGATTTTTTCAGCCGCATTTTTTTAAAATATGACCGTGTCCAGGTAATACAATTTTAAAATCTAAATTTTTTATTTTGCCGAGAGACAACTTAATTTTTTTCATATCTGAGTTTGGAAAATTAAAATATGTCTCACCGGCGTAAAGGGTGTCTCCTGTAACTAGAATGCCATTATTTTTATCGTAGTAAGCAACCGAATCGTCGGTATGACCTGGTGTGCTTATGACCTTAAAATTAAACTTATTTATTCTTATATTTTTTATATTTTTGGGGTTTGCTAAGATGCTAAAATGGTCGAATATTTTTTCAATCTCAGGAAAATTTATTTTTTTAGAGAAATCTTTAGAATGCAAATAATTTAATCCGATCAATTTTTTATCTTTAATATTTTTATATATTTTTTTTGTAATTAAAATTTCTGATGGCAAAAAATGTCTTATACCACCGAAATGGTCGAAATGCGCGTGAGTCAAAGCCACCTTAATATTTTTAAATCCCTGTTTTTCCAAAAATTTTTTAATATCAAAAAATCCTAAGCCAGCGTCTATTAAAAGACTTTCTTTTTTATTTCCGAACAAATAAAAATTAGCATGCTCTTTGAACCATGTTTCTTGAATTTTATATATGTCATTATTTATTTTTGTAACTTTAAATTGTGTTTTCATAAATTTAAAAAAATAAGGGACAGGCGGTTTTTCCAACCTGCCCCTTCTGTGCTACCCTTTAAATGGATGCCTGTAAATTACCCAGCATCCTCCATTAAGAGATTCCTGGTCGTCCATTGAATAGGCAACCGGTTTGAGTGTTTGGGCTCCCATGCGTTCGTGAAATCTCAATACGGGATCAAAAAGTTTGCCGTCCTCGCGACGAAAACTACAATAATCGTCAACGCTCATTTCGGGGTGTTTATGATAAAAAGGAATTCTAGCATTGGCGATGACCTGCCTTACACAATCATGTGTAAAAAGATTGTCTAAGGTGGCAGCGATTAGGAGCTCGGAAATTTTATATTCTCCGGACCATCGCAGATTATGGTTTACTCGGATACCCCGAAAAACCGGCACCACTCCTACTCCAACAAGAAAGCCCGTTGTCCCCTGCGGGTTATGGACTTTGTCGGTACAACCTTCTGCTGTATACTCGTCCCATGAACGAAGAGCGTCAACATTTTCATCCCAGTTAAACCGGAATGCATATTGACTTCCTGCCGCGTTTCCATTTATCATGGCCAGAACAACGCTTTGACCATGGTTGTGAGATTCAATGCGGGCCCGCAGTTTTTCTCTGCTGGCCTCAATATTTTTACCAACTGATGACCATGCCAGTTTTTCGACTTCGACCAAAAAATCTATGTCATTCACCAGTGGTCTAAAAAACCTTGCTTGCATTGCTCTATCCTCCTGAAAACTTGAAGGTGCATTATTCGTGACGTTTGTGATCACTCTCATATATACTTCTCCTTAGGTTGGTGTTCTGGTTATCAGCGTAATTTTGTAACTTCATCTATAAGCCTCTTAACTAATTCAATATCAATATGCTCGCCGGGTTGAACGCCGCCTTTTTTTAGGGCAGTGCCAACAATCGCACCATCTGCTACTGAAAGTTGCGTTGCAATATTTTTTGTATTGACGCCACTTCCAATAATAATTGGGTGATTTCCAATAGTGGTTCTTACGGTGAGAATATCATTAAGATTAGTTTCTCCACCAGTGAAATCTCCGGTTACCACAATAGCATTTGCAAGAGTTTTTGCGGTAATTGCGGACTCGGCGATAGGGGTATTAGTATCAACAAGCTCATAATATTTCGGATGTATGCCTCCAAGAAGTATAACATCTTGGTGAAGACTGTGGACTTGGGCAAGATGTTTTGGATCAACCGACCGACGGCCAATAAATTGGCCAGTCACGTGATCGAGTTGAATAAACTTTGCGCCAGTCTCTTCGCATACCCAAAATGCCTTTTCGTAATCATTCGGTAAGACGTTGACCCCGACAGGAATTGTGGCTTTTTTCATGACTGCATTTGTAATTATTACCAAAGTTCTCGCCATTTTTTGAGAGGCAAGGTTTCGGTCTACATATCCGCAGTCATAATTTTCCACTATCAAGCCATCGACAAAAGGGTTTAACCTTTGCGTGTCTTCAATTGCCCGATCAATTTGAGAAGAAAGTTCCCCTTCAAAGATATGAATCATAGCAATAATAGGCTTCTTGTTGGAGAAAATAGTTTGGAACGAAGTCATAGAAGATCTCCTATGTAAGGTTGGAAAAGAGCAAAAAAATAACGGGCTCGCTTGAGACCGTCTGATAATGTTTAATATTTTTTGTTTTGATTTATTTATTAAACGCTAACAGTCGCTCTCAAGCGCATTTGAGTCTCTCCTCCTGCGGATTACTCTGTTAGTTTTTATTTTTATAAACATGATTAATTTTAACTATATTATAACTTATCATTTATCATGCCAATCTGTCAATAGCTTGGGGTAATGTGTATAAAAAAGAAGGGAAATCCTTTCCCTTCATGTGAGCATTACATCCGATCCGGGATCGGAATGCCCAGCAAGTCCAATCCATTGGAAAGAACTTGTTTTGTCGTCTTGCAAATCGCCAGCCGAAAAGCGTCGGCGCGTCCATCATGAACAACAGGGCAATCTGCATAGAATCCGGAAAACGACTTAGCGGTTTCGTAGAGATAACTCGCTAAAACCGAGGGGTCATATGTGGCAGCGGCGTTTTGAACTGCTTCAGGATAGAAACAAATCATTTTCACGACCTCAAACTCCAGGTCTGAAATCGCTCTTCCGCTGTCCTGGTAAACCGGCACGCCTCCGGCCTTCTCCTCAATCGCTGAAATCCGTACGCAAGCATACTGAAGATATGGTCCGGTATTACCCTCAAAGCTTACGGACTTCTCTACGTCGAACATAATATCATTGTGGGGAGATGTTGAGGCAAGCATATATTTCAATGCTCCCAAAGCCACTGCCTCCGCGCGGCGTTCAACATCTGCCGCTGCTGCATCCGGCTCGTTCTTTCGGATAATCGATGTGGCAACAGAGTGCAACTGATCGACCAAGTCGTCAGCGTCCACAACGGTACCCTCCCGCGATTTCATCTTCCCTGATGGAAGATTTACCATTCCGTAACTCAGATGAAACAAGCGGGAGTGCCACGGGTATCCGTACTGGCGCAAGATCTCGAACAGACACTTAAAGTGGAACTCCTGCTCGCGCGCCACAACATAGACAACGCCACTCAGCCCGGCTATCTCCTGAAAGCGCGTCACAGCCAAGCCGACGTCCTGCGTGATATACACGGAAGTACCATCTGCCCTCAGTAAGGTTATCGGTCTTTTGCTGAGTTTTGGATTTTTGAGGTCAATTGCCAAAGAGCCATCTTCGGCTCTCTGTCCCACGCCCATGGCAAGCTGTTCAAAAATGATCTCCTTGCCCAGTTTGTAGGTGTTGCTTTCGTAGTAGACCTTCTCAAACCAAAATCCGAGGCGGCCGTTGGTTTGGTCAAACCCGGCGTAAACCCACTCATTCATCTTCCGCCAGAGCGAAAGCACTTCCGGATCACCAGCCTCCCAGCGGGAAAGCATCTCGTACGAATGCTGGACAAACGGGCATTGCCTATCAAACTCCTTTTTGATGTCTTTCTTCCGGTCTTCGGGGACAGAGTCTTTGGTAAGACCCCGCTGAGAGAGCCACTCAGAGTACAGCCGGTCGGCTTCCTTGTGAAACATCACGTAGTATCTGCCGACAAAGTGATCCCCTTTTTCACCTGTATCGGATGGAGACTCACCGTTTCCCCACGTAAGGTAGGACAGCATAGATTGAACAATGTGGATGCCACGGTCGTTTATGTTGTTGGCGCGCAAAACGTTTGCTCCGCTTGCGCGTAACAGGTTTGCAACCACAGTACCAATGACTCCGTTCCGTAAATGGCCGATGTGTAAAGGCTTGTTCGTGTTAGGCGCCAGATACTCGACCATCATCGTCTTGCCGTTTAAATCCATATTTTGGCCGTATCGATTTGCGTCGTGTTCCACCATGCCTAACACCTCATTACTCGCCTCAAGCCGGTCAAGGCGCAAATTTAGATATGGTCCGGCCGCTTGGACGCTTGAAACAATTTGGCTCTCTGGCCAATTTTGCTCCAACTTTTTGGCGAATTCTGCCGGAGTTGAACCAGCATATTTTGCCGCCTGAAAACAACTGTAAGCCAAATCTCCTAGACTCTGATCCGGCGGTTGGCTAACTTTCAAAAGCTCAAATGGCACGACCGAAGAATTGATCGTCCGTTCGAGCGCTATCCTAAGCGTCTTCCCAACCGCAAACAAAATTCCAATGGTCTTGGAAGGTTCCACAGAGATTGTCGTATTGGCTCTTGCCATAGCTCATTCTCCTCGCGAGTTGTGTGCATCGAACAATTAAGATGTCAAGGAACGTCCTTTGACTATCATAATGAGATGCTACCACATTATCAAATAATTGTAAACATTTAACCCTCGGAGATTTAAGGAATAAAAATAGCCGCCGAAACCACGGTCGTCCAAAGTCCGTCTTTATTTCCCTCAGCTGATTGTGTGAAGTTTGTTGTTTTGATTATTTTTCCGGAAGTTTTATATACTTTTTCTCTTTCATCCCATGCAGAATCAGAATTAAATTCAATTCCCAAAGTAGTTGCTAACATTGTGGCAGCTAAATCTTCCGCGCAATCTGCCGCCTTCTCATCCGTTTCGCCAAAAGGATGATGTTCGGACAAATATCCATACTGCTGGTCCTTATCGGCCGGCACAGCGCACCCGATAGATGATGCAATTAATCTATTTGGCTCATTCGTGGCGTTTCTAGCTAAAACACAAAAAACTATCTCGCCGGGTTTTAATAACTCTAAACCTTTTTCCTTTGTAGTTATTTGACATCCCGGAGGCAGTATACTGGATACCGAAACTAAATTAAATTTCTCTATTCCGGCATTTCTTAAAGCCATTTCAAAAGACATAAGCTGTTGCTTCGCAATTCCTACACCTTTTGTAAAAAACATTTTTGTTGGAACCATTTTTTTATGCTTTTAAATTAATAATAATTTTTATTATACGCTTCTTTCAGGTTTTGTAAATTGTTTATTTAAAACACCCGTGGATGGAAAACCACGGGTGTTGCTTGTCAACCTGGTTTTTTGACAAGCCTCTTTACGACTTCTGTTTCCGTAATGGACAAATTTTCAGCACATAATGGAACAGGCAAAATGTGTTGGTTAGAAAAGGTTCTGTAAAAACTGTTTTTTGATCCGTTGTGGCAAGCATCGGCGTTTTTGCAATCCACCCCGTAAACCAATGCATCTCCATCGCAGTCAATCAAAATCTGACGGACAACTTGGATATTGCTATCTGACATTTCTTTTGCCCAACGTTCGTGCTGGGCCAAGTAAACATAGGCGGCTATGCCGGTTTCAAGTGTTCTAAAATAACCCAATCTGTCCGTAGCATTAGCTTCTACTATCTGCCCAGTTGCAAAATTCTGGACGATCACATCCACCAAGCCAAAATTTCTGGAAAAATTCGGCATTAAAATCTTGGCAGTTTTGCAAAGCATAAAAGACGGCGCCACTGTTTTTTCGGCAGTCAATAAGTTTTCCTTCCATCCCATTTTTGGAGCTGACATAATAAAATTACCGAAACAGTCGCGGTAAAAACAGCTTTTTGCCTTTGTGTGGCAAGCGCCTTCCCCTTTTTGTTCCACCTGATAGATAATTGTAGCACCGTCGCAACTGATCAGAACCTGACGAACAATTTGAAAATCCCCGCTCTCTTCACCTTTTTTCCAACGCTTCCAGCGTGACCTGGAAAAATAAATTGCACATCCTGATTGCAACGTTTCCAGATACTGAGGTTCTCTAGTAAAAGCTACCATCAAGATTTCATTTGTGATTATGTCTTGGGTAACCACCAGTACTAGTCCGGCACACTTCCAGAAATTCGGCAACAGAACTTTCATTGCTCTCTCCCTTTGTTAAAGAACAAAAAACCTTCCCGGAATTGGGAAGGGGTTGAGTTCAAATAATAATTATTTTATGTACTTCAACGCAAACCTTTCCCAACATAAGAAAGGTTGTGATGATTTTTATTTGAGTCTATTCTTTTTAATACCAGTTTGTATCCGCTTTTTCCGTTATTAAGCCATTTTGAAACACGGGCGACGGTGGTTGAACTAAGGCCGGTTTCCTTTTCTATTTCTGTATATTTTATATTCTTTGACAGCATTCTGGCTGCTTTCCAGCGATTGCCAAATTCAATAAGTTCTTTTTCCGTAAGTAAATCACGCAAAAACCTCTTCGCTTCATTGCGATTGTTTACAGCTAAAATAGCTCCGATTAACTCCCCTATTCTTTTGTTGTCTTTTTTAGAAATCATATCACTTTATTTAACTAAAGTAAGTATATCAGATTTTACAACCGTGTCAATAGGCAAAAGAAAAGGGCTCAAGATGAGCCCCTGCCTCGCGATGTGCTATGGATTTTTCCATTTTTCAACTACCTCATCCATTTTGCATTTCATGCAAAGGTTAACTATGCCTCCGTCAGGCGTGCTGGCTGGGCAAAAGTTGTGTTGCCCTTTTTCATTGAAAATAGGCAGCTCAACCTCACATTTTTGGCATTTAATTTTAAAATCTGATACCTGTCTTACCATGCTTCAACCCTTGGCCTTGGGCATTCCTTCAGTAAACCCCTACAAAAGAGGCACTTTTTCACTTCTATACATAGTTTTCTGTTACGCGACCTCCTTGCTAATATTTTTGTCCACTCCCGCAAATTTAGTACGGGTGCAATCCAAAATTTCCCTTCCAATTGCCGGCCACATTTACAAATAACCAACACTTTTTCTTTTCTTTCCATGACACTCTCCTAAAATGACAAAGAACTGTCAAGAAGTATACGCAAACGCGCGTATAAAAAAACTTCTCGTCTCTATGGCGTAAATAAATTACGCAACAGGGACGAGAAGTGTTCTCGCGGTACCACCCTAATTCCCGCCACAAATAAATTGGCAGGCACTTTCATCGACTCCGCCCTTTTTGGGCTTTAGCGATTATCCTATGATTACGGAGGAAGCCGAGTCTGCACTAACGCACAAACCACCTCATCGGGCCCAACCCCAGTTTGCACCGGGACCCGAGTCAAAGATTTTGTAATTTTCAATGATAATTTATCTTATCACATCAAAATCCATTGTCAATCCGGCAGTTCATCAAAGATAAGTCCTTATTAGTTAGGACTGTTTTAGGTGATTGGTATAGTTTTGCGACTAAATTATCCATAATGTTTAATGGAAGTAATATATTATCTTACTTCCATTATATATTATCAAAAGATAGCGTCAAGCGGGCAGTTCAATGTGAAAAGCAGAGCCTTTGTTTTTGCCTGCAGACTCCGCCCAGATTTTGCCGTGGTGAGCCTCAATAATCTTGGCGGAAAGGTAAAGACCAATCCCCTTTCCTGTGGCAAATAGTTTTTGAGCTTCTGTGCCACGCTCAAAAGTTTTAATAAAAATATTTTCCAGTTCGGTTTCATTCATTCCCATACCAGTGTCTCTCACTGTAATTTTTAAATTTTTAAATTTTTCAATTTCTAATGTTATGGTAACTCCGCCTTTTTCTGTATATTTTACAGCATTGTCCACAATATTTGCCAGCGCAACTTTTAGCTTGCTCTCGTCAGCCGGAATTAAAGGGATTTCATTTAATTTATTAATTTTTATGAATATATTTTTCTGCTGGATTTCCGGCTCTTCATTTTCTTTAATTTGGCTGAACATTTTTTCAATATTTACCTTTTGATTTGCTTCAATAATTTCTTTTCCCAGCTGGAACTGCGAAACATTCAGTAAATCATCAACTATTTTTATTTCATCGGTTGTTGAAATATTTATTCTGTTTATTATGTCTTTTAATTTTACCGAAACCTTTCCGTATTTTCCCGACAAAATGAGGTCTATGTACCAGTTGATGGCGGTCAAGGGAGTGCGGAGGTGATGGTTGGCAATTGCCATAAACTGGTTTTTAACTTCATCTGTTTTTTCCAGGTCTTCCTTGGCTTGTTTTTCAATTTCATAAGCTTCTTTTATATCTTTTGTCTGCTCGTCAACTTTTTGTTGAAGCGTTTTGCTAAAATCCTGAACTTCTTTGTACAATCTTGCGTTATCAAGAGCTATAGCGGCTTGTTTTGAAAGCGTGGTCAAAAGCTCTAAATCTTCTTTTGTGTAAGCGTCGCCCGACACCTTGTTTCCCAAAACAATTATTCCAATTAGTTTATTTGAGATTACCATTGGCAAGCATAAAGCCGCCCCGATATTCTTCATACTTTCCGACAATTGGTTTAAATTTTGTATTTCATCTCTAACCAATGGCTTTTGCGTTTTTTGAAGATATTGAATTAAAAAATTATCTGTATTTTGCTCAATTAACAAAACCTCTGCTTTGTCCAACTGCATCGCTTGTTTTATACTGCCTACTATAGAATCCACAATTTTATTTAGATCAATTGAGTTTGTAAGCTCGTCTGTTAATTTGGCAATTGTTTCCTGATCGCTGTATAAACTAAAAAATAAATATTTATTTGCAAAACCCTTTGTTTTTTTATTTAACCATGCAAAAAGCGCCACAAACAACGGCGCGACAATTAAACCAAGCAAATATGCTCCGTTGTTAAACACACTTCCAAAAACCGTGTTGTACATCCACGTCACCAAATAAAACATACCAAAAACAAACCCAGCCAAAACAAAATATATAACTGTTTTCCTAAACATTATTCTAATATCCATCAACCGGTATTTTAATATTGCATAAGTGGTAGAAGCCACTCCTATCAAGGTAAAAATTTGCCCTAACCAATTAATAAAGAATAATCCAACCCATGGCATTATCAGGTTTGTTACAAAAGCAAGATTAGCGGACAAAGCATAGCCCGTCACAAGATAGATTATCTGCAAACGTTCTATGCCTCGGTTTCTCAAGTATTTTGTAAAGAGCCGTGAAAATCCAAAAGAAAAAAACAACAAAGTATATAAAAAATAAAACCAGTAATATGAGGTAAAAATTATCTGCTTTTCCAAACCAGACCTAATATTAACTTCCTTTATTATCAATCCGGGCCAAATTACCATAATAATTATGGCAAGGTTAATTCCAAAAATTAAAATGGCTCTCCACCAAATGTATTTTTCTTTTTGGGAAGGAAAAATATAAGTAAAATACAAAAAACTGCTGGCGATTAGGGTTGGCGCAACATATAAAATTGTACACCAAATCAAATTGGTTTCTATAAGCGAAGAACGATAAAAAAACATAGCCATTACCCAGCTAATAACCGCAACAATATTTAAGCTGAAGACAATATTTATCTTTTTGTTTTTTCCATTAATAAAAATCAGCGCTCCTAATAAAAGGTTTAATAAAGCAGTTACAATAAGAGATATATTTATCGGATCAAACAAAAAAGAAAACATTAATTCATTATACACTAAAATTGAGTAAACAAAAAAGGGGCGTCGAATCCGACAACGCCCCTAAACGATCTTCTTGAGCAAAACCTCCATTTCTGGCGAGTGCCAGGCGGCGCAACAAGGAATTCCTCCATGATAACCGCCGGGAAACGAAGGCAACGCTCCAGCTTTTACTCCCGCCACATGATAGCAACGGCATCCAACAGCGTTTAGCCACCAAGCGAGTTCCTGGCATGGCTCGGGGTAAACCTCGTTGAGAATTACAACCTCGGGCCAGAGTAAGTGGACATACTCGCTCAACGCAGAGTTCAAGCTAATGTTGACCAGCAACACCGGCTTGCCCCGAAGATGGATAGGCCAAGCGTATTGGCCATTTTCGCCTGCAATGTCCACACAGTAGACAAGGCACCCGTCTTCAATTAGAGAGGCAACAACTCTGCGTCCAATGAATCCTCTTCCGCCAAGAACAACAATTGGGGTGTTTTTGCTTAATCCTTCAAGCAATATTACCCTCCCAATCGCCTGCCGGACAATTTCCACGGTCACATCAGCTTCCGGTGTTTCCTTTACCAGTCGCTTCAAGAAAAGAATGCCCGGAAGAATGCCGGCAAAAGTTTTGTGGTTGGCGCAGAAAAGCATCCTTAACTTTTCCATTCTTTCCACAAGGCTACAGAGCTTGTCTTTGTTGGCCGGATTGCTGAACTTACCGTTGTTGGCAGAAATAGCGAACTTCACGCCAAGCTTTCCGTTTTGCCAGAAAAACCCGATTGGACCCGGATTCCACTCATGCCACCTTGACCGGTAGGCATAGGAATAAGCTGACATGTAATCGGCGGTGGCCGGATACACAAGAAAAACAGACTCAATTAGTCCAAGTTTCTTATTTACACGGCCAATCAGCCAGAAAATCCAGTCGTGATTGAAAAACAAGTTGAGTAGCTCAACAAAGATCCGTCGAGCATGGGATTTGGCAACTTGCCAAAAACTTGTTTTCTCAACCTTGGCTTCTGCGGGCTGTGCGGTTTGAATTACCCGCGTTTTTACGCCTTTGACATCCTTGCCAAACTTTACCTCAACAATCTCTGAATCAGGGTTGGCTTTTTGAGTGCCTTGCCCGTTGTTGACTGCCCTGTTAGAGGAAGTCACATCCCGGTCATTGCGTTTGCTTACTTTACCCATTGGACTTCCTCCTTTCGTTCAAGAAGTCTTAAGTTTTCAGGGCTGGGAACTACTCCCAGCGTACTAACCTTATTATGCCAAAATAAAATAAATAAGTCAATACTTTTTGTACTAAAATGTAAACTGGTGGCTGACCCCATTTCCCCCACTGATTAAAGGTACTTGAGCCCTTTACTTTCCCCTTACTTTCAACAATTACTTAATAGGTTAAAAAAATAACGGCCGCATTCTGTCACACTAGCAAGTAAAAAAATAGAAAACCAATACAATAAATAATACCCTCCACCACCAATCAACAAACTTATAGCTATCACTTTTTTCCCATTACTCCAAAAATATATAAATGCCCCCATAACTAAAACTGGAGGATATATGAATAATACAATGTCATTTATATAAGTATTTTCAGGGAAAAAACCTAGAATCATAAAAAATAGCCATTGTCCACCCCAGACGACAAAAATTGATAATAGAAAACTAAATACACTTTTTTCTAAATTTTCCATGATTATTTTTTATTTTATTTTTTTATCCAACTTGCTAACTTTGACTACCCTTTTCACCCAATCAATGTTTCCATAGGGATTACCTTTGGTAATTGAATTTTCAATGACTTCCTCCTCGTTAATATTTTGATCCTGGTTTGCTAATAATAAATAATTTTTGGGAATATCAATTGGCCACTCCGAAAGAATTTCTTTTTGTTTAGCTGACCCCTTTTCTCTTCTGTAAATACTAGACCACTGCCAATCTTCAGCCAGCCTGCATAAGTTAGCCTTCTTGGCATTTCGTTCTACATATCTGACTAGGGTTAAAAAATAATCATCTTTTTGGCATATAAATGATTTGTATCTTCCCTGATACAAATGCTCTTCTCCAATTGTGCCTTTGTTTGTGTGCCATCTTCTTGTGTGAGTATTTGTAATCCACCCAATAAATTTTGACATGTCTCCATCTTTTTTTGGTTGAATAACTAAATGCCAATGGTTCGGCATCATACAATATGCTAAAAGTCTCATATCAAACTTTTCTACTGCGTCTTTGAGAATGCTTTCAAAAATTTGATAGTCTTCGTCATTGTCAAAAATTTGTACGCGGGCATTAGCTCTGTTCAATACATGATAAACTTCTTCGCCAACATCTGTTCTTGTTATTCTCGGCATAGATTTATTATATCCTAAAATGGTGGCTGACCCCATTTCTCACCATTCTCACCATTTCTCATTTCTCCATTCTTTATCCTTTATTTTGTTTTTTTAGCAAATATAAAATCTTTGAATGCTGACCAGACAAAAAAGATTACATTTGAAAAAAATAATATGCGAACTAAATAATAATTTATATTACTGATTGTTCCTCTTAAATCTTTTGCAAAATCCATCAACAAAATAGTTGTTCCAAGCACTATAAAAGATACAAAATATTTATTGGTTATTTTATTTTCATATTTCTTTCCTATCCAAAAGGTAAATCCTGAACCAATAATACTAAATAAAAAACCGACGATAAGAAGTTTATCCATATTATTTTGATTTATTTTGTAATTGATTTATTTGTGTTTGTAGATACACCATTTGTTGCATTATTGCAACCTGTGCCATAAGGTTAGATATCTGCGATTGGTTATTATATGATTGAGTATTGTAATTTTGCTGATTATTTATTTGAGTTCCGTTATTAGCATTCATTGGACTAATTAATGTCGGTTGGTTAGTTGGAGCGTATGGCGGAGTCAATGGATAAATCGGATTATTTTTAGTAGGGTCTTTATTTATTTGATTATTATACTCATCTTCCATATCGCTTGGGCTTTTGCCTTGTGACATAAGCCAAATTGATACTGGAGTAACGACTCCTGTAAAAATAACACCGCCAACTATTTTTGCCCAAGTTGGGATTTTTTTTGGGTCTGGCGTCGGAGTACCTCCGCTATCAGCTTGCGGTTGATTAGCAAGTCGATTAAGCGTCGTTGCTGGCATCGTTACCTGTCGTAATTGTCGTTGTCCGTTATAATTTAAATAAAAATCAACAGCCACTGCATATAAAAATATAGCTCCTCCAATTAACAGGGCATCGTCAATGGCGAGAAGTTTTCCACTCGGGTCGGAGCCGACAATCGGGTTGTTGCGGGCGTAGGAATACAAATTTAATTGTTGTGGGTCGGAAAGGAGCTTTTCTGGGGAGTAAAGGGCAACGGGGTCTTGGGCGGTGAAGCGGGCAGTGGTGGCGTTGTAGTACCTTGCGTTTAGGTAGTTTAAGCCGGTGGCGGTGTCAAACTCTTGGCCAATGTATTTCCTCTGCTCGGTAAATGTTCCAACTTTGTTATCAACACGAATTGATCCAAAAGGATAGTAATCTAAAGTCTCTGCTATTGCTCCAGTTGAATCCGTGAGAACACTCGATGAATTTAGCGAGTCGGTTGCGTTGTAGTAAATCTTAGCAGTGGCTCCACTACCTTGTATTGTAGCAATATCTTGTCCGTTTGCAAATACGTGTTTTGTGATGTTTGGAGTTGGCACGGCGTTGTCGGTGTTGTAAAACTGTGTTGGGTAAATGGTTGTT